>Ga0214543_1000643_pt1 | contig 60570 bp, 25 predicted proteins | sample CNSS2metaG_FD_160094 | JGI IMG/M metagenome (GOLD analysis project Ga0214543, IMG submission 160094) | Root nodule microbial communities from cowpea collected in UCLA plant growth center, Los Angeles, California, USA - CNSS2 | ecosystem: Host-associated > Plants > Roots > Nodule | place: USA...
CGTCTGATGACCATGTGGCATAATTATGGCCAGTTAACTTGTCAATGGATAAGTGTACATTAACATAGTTAGTGTAGATGGACGGGTCAGACACACTAGAAGAGTTTTCAGAATGGGAAGAGGCAGCAGAAGACGCCATGGAGGAGGCACGGCTTCAAGGTTGCCGGTCAGAATTGGCACTCCAGCAACAGAGGTCCGGCGGCGGTGGTCTGGCTGGGTCCGGCGAAGGTCCGGCGGCGATCTGGCAGAGGCGGCGGCTCCAGTGGCGACGACAGAGGCAGAGGCAACGGCGATGAAAAGAAAAGATACCTTAAGCTCTATACCATGTTGAGAATAAAGAAAATAGGGATTGAGATTAATCTCCCTTGTGTATAAACCACACATAAGGTAATCTATTTATAATAGAGAGAGGTACAAGTAAAAAGAGTAACTGAAAATAAAAAGATTAAATAGAAGATATTGTTTGATATTTTGGTCATCAATATCTAACAATATCTTAATAATATCAAACAATATCTAACAGGGAACGAATGACATCCACTCACCAACTTGAGGGGGAGTGTAGAATTTCATGATTTATGTTGCAGTTAATATTTCCTTGTACAGTTTTAATTACATAATTAGGAGATTTATTGTACAGATCATTGATCCTAAATTGTAGGAATAGTTTATATTTATCATAAATTAGAATTTTCAGTTATTAAGATTTTGTATTCTATTTAGGAGCAATTGCTCCTCTATCAAGAATATTAGAAACATTTTTCTAACATTTAGAAATGTTTAATTGATGTATAAATGAGAAAGAAATATTTCAATTTTCAATTGCTTTCCGAAACGGATTTATTCCCAATGTTGTCAATAAATTATGCCTACCCAATTTTTTTTGGCAGTGTGCAGTTTTGGCTGTTAGTGTATTTGGCTAGAGCAGTTTTCCTGCATTTTGTCTAATGTCATTCATGGAAAATGTCCCTGCTGCTGTGTGATTTAGATTTTCATAATTGGCAATATTTCAATAACAACCTATTTTGTAGGTCCAAGGCAAATATTACTACAGAATAGACCCCTTAGGGGAGGGTGCTAAGTGGCGTCGTACTCTTGGCCAGGAAATATATTCTCCACTTCTGTTAGCCTTTGCTGAAAAGGTGAAATTCAATACTGGAAACGAAGTAGTTCTTAAACAGATATCTACTTTTTATTTGATAAATTGTGAATATTTAGAATTATATCAGGTACTAAGGGTCTATTTCATTGTGCAGGATGATAAAGATGACTGGACGAATTCCCATGTATTAACATTTTCAGGAATAGATTCTTCTTATGCATTACCTGATAATATCGCTATTATAACATTACAGGTATATATGTCTTCAGCTTAAAGGGATTTCCTTATCCCCAATAGTATTAGTTCAGTAACTAACAAGTGAATTTACAGGGCCAATACAATGATGGTAACAAAACTTTGTTTTTTTTGTCTTGTGTGTGAGGAAGTGCACATATGTTAGGCCATCAAGATCAGAAGAAGGGTGGAAACAGAGAGAAAGAGAAAAAGAAACCAAGGAACATTGAATTCACCAAAAAGAATTTCTGTTAATGGATACACATGTTTTTTACCTTCTTGTTATAACTAACGAATACACATTACTGATGATATAACCAATATTCTAACCACTGTTGTGAAATGTATATAACTTTTATTGAATATATTGGAATTGTTCAGATTCAACAACTGATGGCTAAGAAAACAATGAGAAACTATACTCTAAAATTTTTTCCGGAACTCGTAGCACAAATTGAAACCTGAGAATCAAAGGGTTGAGAAATTAATCAGTAAAACCACAACACATGTTACTTGTTGTATAACAATAACACCTTACCCCACTTAATGATCTATTTTCCTTCTAGATAGACCTTCAATTTTGCAACCTCTTGGTTCCTAACAATTTATGAAATCTGTTATGCTGAAATTCTATTTTTTGTAATATATCTATGTTCTTGAACTTTGCAGGAACTTGAAGATGGGAGGGTTCTTCTACGGTTAGCACATCTATATGAGGTCTCGACTTCATCTTATGTAGCATTTCTCTCAAGTTTTTCTTTGACTTCAGATTGGAAATGAGAAGTTGTAATGTTTTATTGGTACCATTGCTCTTGTATGTTTATTTCATGATCTTTGCTGGAATGAAGTATAAGCCTTGGCATTGAAAATAAAGTGCACCAATTAATACATGAATGAAGGGAATGCATTCCTATCTCAAAACTGCACAAGTTTTGTATAGAGATGGGTTCCTGCCATTGTGATTGTTTGCCAACTAAATAAATACATCATAGTTGTTACTTATGAATATGAATATGAATACTGTAATTAATAGTTAATAGAATATGAATTTGCTTCATGCTTTGGTCCCTAATTCTCTTGGTCCGTCAAATTAATGCACAGATTGAAGAAGACAAGGATCTCTCTGTATTGGCAACTGTGGAGCTTAAAAAGCTCTTCCCTGGGAGGAAGGTAAGTGATAGGTTTCATGAGAGTATACAATTTTTTATCTCTTTTCTTAGCTTGTTTTCTAACTCAAGTTCTTTCCTTGAAAAATAGATCAAAGAGGTAAAGGAGATGAGCTTATCTGCCAATCAAGAAAGAACAGAGATGGAGAAAAAGAGACTTCATTGGAAAGTAGAAGGCTCTTCTGGAAACAGACATGTTTCCAGGGGAGGACCCGTTGATCCAAAAGAGCTAAAGGTGGAGCTTTCTCCAATGGAAATCCGCACTTTTACCATTTATTTTGATGGTGTTTCAGACCAACCTTTTTATGCAGTGTAGAGCAAAATCACTAGTCCAAGTCCTTGCTTTTGAACAAGTATATTGGTATGACACAAATATTAATGTTTCATATACTAGATGTTTTGCATAATACCATATCTTGCTTGAAGACTAATATAGCCTATTTCTTTCATTCTCTTATTTGTGTAGTTTTGTTATAAAATAAAGTGATGAGACTATAATGCAACCCTAACAAACAATTAGTTGCAAATTTTTAAAACCCTATTTTCCATGTCGTGATTCACGGAAGCTGCGCCGAAGACCTTGCTCCAACTGTTGCTGGATTTTTTCCTTCTTCCGCAAGTTGTAATGGTTGTGAACGTTGAGTTGTTGCTGGATTTTTTGTTGTTCTCTCCTTCTACTCTCTTTTCTTATTCTTTTATCTATTACAGATTAATTTTGCTCTTTAAAGTGTATTTCTTGTTAGATTCCGAGATCCTCAAAAAATATGGAAAAGTTTTGTTGTATCCTTAGAAGTTTGTGCAACACAATATGAATAAGTTTTTAAGGACAATAATCATTAACGCCTCATGAATCAAGTTTTATTGGAATTTTAGTATGATTGTACAACAATCTTAAGAATTTATGGTTAACATCAACAACAACTTAATTCGAAAAATCAAAATATTCTTTGGAACTCAAACGATCTTTGCGAAAACATTCTCGGATGTGTCAAAAATTGAGATATTCTCTAGATAGAACTTTCGGTGTTGGCAAGAACTTGTCTCTACCATGTTAGACATGTATGGAATTGTTTCTGTTCTTACATCTTCATCTTCAAAACCCGACTCCAATATCCTTTCAAAACAAGTTAAAGACTGGATTTATGTGAACAAGGCATGTCGACACACTTTACCTAGTGTCTTGTATAATGAGTTGTTTGATGTGTACTGCTCATATAAGGAAGCGAAATACATTGAAATACATTTGAGATTCGTTGATTTTCAAATATACTACTGAAGACTTCGTCCGAAAAAGATTTGTCATAGAAAACTACTATAATTGGACCGGAAGATATCAAAAGAGAAAAGGTGAATTCAATACAAGAAATTTAATGAAGAAAGAAACAATTTAGGCTCAATTTCATAAGATTTTTTTTGTCTATGCTTTTTTTTTTTTTTTTGCTTTTATTAATATATAATGATAATTACGTAATATAAAAACATAGTTACATATTTTATATGATAAAAATATATTATTTCATCTAAAATTAACATTATAAAAATATTAAATAAAACAATTGATGAAATTTTTTGTCCACACAATTTTTCAAAGATTTCCAAAATTATTATCTTTCTATATAAATATTAAATATTGATATGTTAATTTTTTTTTCTTAGATTTTAATATAAGACATATTCCACACCTACTATTATTATTATTTTTTTCTTTAATCAACTTAATTTCTCCGTATTTCTTTTTAACATTATTTAAAGAAAATAAAAAAGAAACACATTGACAATATTTTAAAAAGGGTTAAAAGCGAAATTAGAATTATATTTTTTAAACTTTGACAAATTGTTATCTTTAATTCTAAAATTGAATATATATAATTATCTGTGTTAAGTTTTTTTACATGTGATATATTTTGGGTTGACATTTATATTATTTATATCCTTAATACACTTTAGTTCAAATGTCATTTTATGCTGTTTAACATATAAAAAGAATCTAACAATATTAAAAATACTATATTTATTTATTTTTGAAAATTAAGAATCAAACTGTATTTAAACATAAATAAATTTCAATTTTATATTAAAATTAAAGAATAAATATATTTAACCTTTTAGAAGATTAAAAACAATCAACTATATTTTATTAATAATTTCTATTTTTTTAAAATTCAAATAATTTTTTCTTTTCAAATGCATATTATTTACTTTAATATTCATAAAATTAATATTCGTTGGATAATAATTGAAAAAATAACAAGGAAAACAAAGAAAAAAAAAACAAATGAGTCTATTCACTGTTGTGGTGGTGTAAACCCGATATTCGGCGAAGATGCGGCAGCGATACCCACGGAGACCAACACATGAGAAATAAAAGGTTGTGTTTGATTTAATGAAGTTTGGTAAAGTAGAATAGAAGCTGAACCACCAACGAACACACCCCAAACCCTCCTTCCAGAACTTTCATGTCCATCTTGCCCTCACAAACCCAAGCGTCATCTTCGTCCTCTTCATCAGCGCCATCTCCTAACCCTAATCCCCAACATGGCATCGGAAGCCCTCTTCCTCAACAACCTTTCCCTCACCTCTCACCCCCACTCCACCACGCCCTCGGATCTCTCCAGATCTCCGATATCGCAGGTTACTTCTTCGATCTTTCCCATTCCCTTTAAATTCTACGTGGACACGAGGAAATAATCATGATTCGTCACTGCTTCTGTGAAATTGGGGTGTTTTTGTTTTGTTTTGTTTTGTTTAGGAATTGAATGGTCAAGGTGGTGGTTAATTTTTTGTTTGTTTGATTGGTACTATGCTTTTTTAACTGATTAAGTGGTTCAATGTTGTTGTTAGGTTCATCGACTCAAGCTGCCAGAGATTCTGGTGGATCTTCCGAAAAGGTAATTGTTGTTCTGATTATCTAGGATTGTTTTGTGGAAGCTTATGGCCTGGTAGAAGTGTAGAAATGTGTTTGGGTATCTGTTGGTTACTATTTTGTTCCCTTGTGTGGCTTTTAGGTGACAGAATTAGGGTCTCCAAGTGGAGTGACGGTTTCACCTCAGCAAAACTCTAGAACACGTTCTAGGAGTCACGGAGGAAGACGGGCAGGAATGGTTTCTTCTCATAGAAACCAACAAGCTCCTGGGTCCCTGGGTTCTCATGGAAGTACCCCTTTGGCAGGGAGGAAATCTCAGACTGTGAACGGAAATTACTTGCTGAATTTTCAATATGACCCGATATCCCGTTCTCAACCACGGGGTCCCCCTCCCCCCCCTGCTGCAAGAAGGCATTGGAAGAGGAAGCCATACAATAAAGATTTGTTTTTGCAGGCAAATTACAAGTTCATGGTATTAGATTCGGGAAATTATACTCCTGAGTCGATGGATCCTGATAAAATGTTGCAGTGGGAAGACATTATATGTGTGACATATTTGACCCCCTTCTCAGTTCAGTGTCCAATTTGTTTGGAGTATCCACTGTGTCCGCAGATAACCTCATGTGGACATATTTTCTGTTTCCCATGTATTATACAATACTTAATGATGGGTGAAGAGGATCACAAAGGTGATATCTGGAAAAGATGTCCTCTGTGTTTCGTGATGATGTCTGCCAAGGATTTATATACAGTTCACATCACAAATGTTAAACAGTATCAAGTAGGAGAAAATGTTGAGTTCACCTTTTTAACTCGGAAAAAGGACTCATTTACTCTGACAAGTAAAAATAAACAAGAGACAAATATCACATCATTTGGTAATGGACACTTCTGTGATCCCTTTTCAAAGTTTACTCTTACATCAGATGTAGATCTCTCAGTGAGACATTCAATATCAGATCTAGATGGTTGGCTGGCCAGAGCAGATTCTGGTCTTGTTGATGACATGGAGAAGCTTCCTTATGTTTGTGCTGCAATGCAGCAACTGGAACAGAGGAAGAGGTATTGGAATGAGCAAAAGTCTAATGACAGTGAAAATTCTAAGCCCATTGATCATGGACATCAGATACAATCCATGGCTACAAATTCTATGGATACTGATGATGAAAACTGTTCTAATGGGTCAAAAACTGCCTCTACTGATTACAGTGACCAAATTAAGGTTTCGATTCTGGAGAAGTCAACTGCTGGAGCCTGTTCTGACCCAACTTTGAATGTGGAGAAAGAACTAATAGAGCAACAAATGAATTTATGTTCTTCATATGAGGAGAAGAATAGTATTCAAAGGCCAGCAGATGATGGTGTTGTTGAAGAAGTGAAGGGAAATGATTCATACAGTTTCTACCAGGTAACTAATGACAGTTGGTTTTAGTTGTGTTCTGCATCATATCATATGTTTCTTGCTCCATAATTTTCTATTTGGATACAACAAACGTGTCTATAAAGTATGAAATGATTTTTCATATTGAAATCATGTGGAACAATTTGATATTATATAGGGTTCATTTGGTAGGAAGGAGAGAAATAGTTGGCAAATAGTGTGGATGGAAATGAAGAAGGTGAATGGAAATAGGTGAGAAATGAAGTGGAAATACAGGTGTTTGGTTTAAGAGAAAAAAGAGGTAAATATTTAATGAAAAATAGGCGGGAAATAGAGTGAAAATAACTAGGTGTCCTCTAATATCATTTTAATTTCTCTCCTCCCTCGTTTTCCCTCTACCGAATGCACCCTTTTTATTTCCCACCAATTTCTTTTCTCTGCATTCTATATCTCCTTCACCAAACAAGGGTGTAGTAAGACATTTTCACTCAATTTTTCTCTTTGAAAGTGGTCGGCTTGACTGAAGATAAATTAGGATTATAAGGATTTGTGTAGATGCATGAAGACATTAACTATGTTACTATTTTGTACCAAAGCTTTGGAAGTTCTGATGCCTGTTTAGTTGGATGGCGGCATTAATACCTCACACTTTGGCATACATGTTTCATCAAACATGAGATTTGGGGTGTGTTTGAGTAGACAATTTAATTAGAAACTTACTAAATAAAGGCTTATCATCTAAACATGTATGCATGAGTTGTCAATAATTAACAAGGAAATAAGCTTAATTAATTTTTATAGAACTTCTAATCGCTTTTTATAAGTAGTCTTGGAGAGCTTATTGAAATAAGCTGAAAGCAACTTGTGGACATATGATAAGCTATTTTCATAAGCTTTGCTTACACGTGTTTGTCATAAGATATTCCCTACAAATATGTTCTTTCTTAGAGGGAATGGGACAAAATCAGTTTATGGGTGAGATTAAAATGAACCCCTTGTGTTGTTATCCAATGAGTTGGTGGGGAACCCTGAGAGTTTTCGCCTATTAATCTTTCAACTTTAAAGTTCTCAAGGAAATCAAAATGAGTATCTGTTAAAGAAAGCAACTTGTGATAGGATCCCTAGAATCTGGCCACCGTTTCCTACTTAAAGGCTTATTTATTCATAAAATCCAATTATAAATGGAAAAATGAGCTGCTTTTGATTCTATACTTGGTTTGGGAATAACTTCTTTTGATGTTCTTCATTGTGTCCTAAAGATGTAATTTTCCATAGCGGTCGGTTATAGTTATTGTGCTGGCTTGGTTAATTTACTTGCAACATGTTGACCATGGTCTTTAATTTTCCATTGATTTCAAATTGTCTACCTACCCTATACCCCTTTATTTTGTTGGACTCTCAAGTTGCTATCAGGAATTGCTGTTTTTAGTTTCATTGAGCAATTCCCGAATGCTTTAGGCCTGAAACTAGCTTTAATGATGGCATCTGGATGTTACATGCTCTTGTCTATTTCAGGCTGCTGATGGTCAGCATCTAATTCTTCATCCTCTGAACATGAAGTGTTTGCTCCACCATTACGGGAGCTATGACATGCTTCCACACAGGTTTGAACAAAATCAAATTATAATTCTCCTATGTGCCGAGAAAATAAGTGGAAAAATGTGTGGTTGGTTTGTGAGCTTAAGATAATATGATATTGGCATAATGTGGAACTTTTATCATTTATAATAGCATTAAATTGAATAATGAAGTCCCAGTTTTGGTTTATGTTTATGTGCACCATACAATAAGAACTTCAAATCATGTTAATATTATTTACGTAAGGTCTACTGTTCCAAAAAAAAAAATGAATACCACCCAAACTACAACGATTTCACCATTTTTATATCCATGACATTCTTATTACATGTACCATTGATTTCGAAATAGAGTTGAACCTTAGTTATAGACTATAAAATAAAGATAGCTTTTAAATATAGTGAAGTTTGGCTTGTAGTTTTTGCTTCACAGAAACATATTGAGATCTGTTAGAGATATGGTTTGATTATGTTAGAGATATGATTTGATTACATTAAATAGGAATCTATGATATGATTTGATTACATTAAATAGGAATCTATGATATGATTTGATTACATTAAATAGGAATCTATGATATGATTTGATTACATTAAATAGGAATCTATGGTATGATTTGATAGGGAAATATCTAACCAAATTCATGAAATTCATTATATTCCTTCTCGATTTCTCTCTTCTCAATGGGGTACTAGAGTGGTACCATCCCTAACAAGAAGGGAACTTAAATCTCTATTTTCTCTATGGGTCTTGTGTGAGATCGCACATGAACTAGAAATATGACCAAACTATAATATATAACTGGGGTGTAAACTTTACTTTACAAACTGATTGTGAGGTTGATTTAGGCATAAACCCTCTCACTAAGATGGTATCAAAGCCTTTCCTAGTGATGTGTTAGGTTTATTGTGTCACATGTTGTCAGTCTCTAACTTTATTCACATGCTCAATGTCCTCGGTGTGAACACTCAATGTCTTTGTTGTGAAGACTCAATGCTGTTGGTGTGAGGGGATATGTTGAAGATGCTACATCAACTAGAGAAATGGCCAAATTATAGTATAGGGTGCAAACCTAAACCAAATATATAGAAATTAAATTGTCATTTTGTTCAGAAGAAGTTGTTGGTCAAAGAAATTTGCTCGTAATTTGTCAACTCTAATGATCAACTCACTTATTTTGACTAAGTCCTTCAGAGGACATCAAATTCAATTTATAGGTTCCAAAGCTTGGTACATATTGTTATCAAAATATCGAATAACGAAAATTATTGAAGACCCAAAAATGCTTTATGAAAATATGTTGGAAGCCATAATGGGTTATTGGCATTGCGGATTTAAATAAAATAAAATATATTCTAATAAAGAGAATACAATATATAGATGTAGATAATTTTAAAAATTCAATAGTATAATTGTAATTCAAAAACAACGAAAGAAAAGGAATAACCAAAAATAATATCATGTCTAAGAAATTTAAATAACAATAAAATCAAATTAGAACACAAATTTCATGCTTAAAACTTAAAATACAACTAAACATAACGAATGAAGGAGTTGCTGGTTCAAAGTGGGTAGGGTAGGATAGACTTGCTGTCCACAGTGGCAGCAGCAAGACTACACAATAATAAAGGAGACCGTTAGTTCAATGTGGATAGGGTGACCTAGGTCAATATTCTATTGTATTTCCTATTGGACATCTATGTGTAGATCATCATATATTTTTGTTTCACTACTGATGCAAGTTTCCTTATAAATGAATGAATCAGCTAAGAGAGAATTGAATTCTCTTGGACATTTTTCATATTTTCCAGTTTCAAGTATATAATATCTTATTATCATATCACTTTTTCATTATAAATATGAGTAATGTGTGTACACCCTTGAAATTCATTATATTCCTTGGTTTCTCTCTTCTCAACATGGTACCAGGGCTGTACCGTCCTCTCCTTGACATGTTTTGTCACTAATCCTCTCAACAAGACCACTGGGAAACACCATGAGAAGTTACACTAACAATATGGGCAGTCTTAATGGACTAATCACTGTTGGGCTCCATCAAAGACCAAATTTTCAGTAGATGTTGCTTTGATCTTATCCATTTCCTCAGAAATGTCGATGCCTACAATAGTAGTAGTGGTAGAAGTTGTCGTTTCAAAATGTATGGGTTTGAGGTATTAGTTGATGTTTAGGATGTTTTGTGTGTATTTATGGTTTAATGTCTTGGTCTTCAATGAACGTCTTTCTATTTGGAGTAGCATCAGTGAGCAACCAAGCGTTAAATTCTTTTTAACCAAAGTTTGGTCATTGCAGAATAAATGGAAGGATTCTACAATTGGAGACAGTCACTCAGTCTGAGGCCATGAGGAGGCGATATCGATTCCTAAGTCATTTTCCATTAACCACAACATTTCAGGTACCTGTTCAAAGAGTTTTATAGTTCCAAGATATTTTTTTCATGATTTATAATAGGTGTTTACTAATTTTGCAGCTTTGTGAAGTTGATTTGAGTGAGTTGTTACCTCCTGAAGCACTGGCTCCATTTATGGATGAAATAAAGAAACGTGCAAATCAGAGGAAACAACTTGCAAAAAAGGTATCAATGTAGCCCATCATATTTTAAAATAATCCTTGACCCACATTAGCATTTCTTAACATGTTTATAAAACATGGTAGTTATGGAAAGGAAATTCTCTTAGAAAGCTAATATTTTTTCAACCTTTTCCATTCATTATTTATTTCATTTGTAAACGTATAGGTTTTTGAATCTAGAGACCCTTTTTTAGATTACAGTTCAATGTGGGTTTTAGAGACCCTTTTATAGATAACTTTTTTGATGGACTAAAACAGTGCTACAAAGCCTTCTAGTTGCAAGTTCATGCTTGCTGTTTTGCCCACTGTTGATATTTTTATTTTTATTTTTTGTTATCATCATATGCCTTTTATTCAAATTTCAAGTATTTGTTTTGTTTTCGAAATTTTGGAATGTGCTTTCCCAGCTATATTTTTGTTTTTAGGAACGGAAGGAAAAAATAAGGGCTGAAGCTACAGATACCTATTCCCTTCCCATATCATTTAGTAGTCAGCTTACATCTCGTGATGATCCTCCAACATTCTCCATGGATGACTTTGAAGGTAATCTGCATTTTGGTTGTTAGAATAAAAGTTCTGCTGTTATTTATTAACAATCCCTCCATACAGTAATTTTTATTGAGGTAGTTCCATAATGAGAACAATAACAGGACTTGAACATATAAATAAGAGATAAGGAAAGAATACACCAGGAAATACTCACACGAGTCAGACATGCTGAAGACACAGTAGCAAAAAAAGATAGTTACATTTGTATGGATAATACTTAAATTCAGTTCCTTAACTCCTACTGTCAAAGTTAGATTTTACCCTGGTGATCTGTGCTGACCTTTATTGCAAGACTTAATTATGTGGATTATTGTAGTGAAACCCCGATTTTAATTGGAACAACACCTAAAAGCCTAAGAAACTGTATTGAAGTTTTGTCTCTTATGGATACCCCTTTCCCCTCCATCTTCATACGCTCGATGTTTGCACCAAAACCATCTCAACTGATATGACATCCTCCTGACTCTTCCCAACAGTTTCCTTGAATTCTCCACTTCCTTAATGGTTCTCCCTGTCCTTTGCAAATTAAACCCTGTCCTCCATTTAGGATAGACCAATCATTGTCTTTAACTTCCTTTGGGCCTAATGTTGATTCTCTATTAGAATGTGGTTGTTTAAAATTCCGTATTGACTAAGTATAAGATCAAATTATAATATATAAATCGGTGCAAATCTCACATTAGAAGCTAGTTTTTGTGAGGTCGAGTTAGGTTTAAAGTTTACTTTTTAAGATGATATCAGAAATATCTTAACAAGGTTTTTTGGGTTTATCATGTCACTTTCTATCAGAATATATTTATTCTCATGCTTGAGATGTCCATTACTTAGCGGGAAGGAGTCTGTTATAGATCTCATCGCCTACAGTCAAATTATAGTGTATGAATGTGTGGACATGTCAACTTATAAGTCAGTTTGTTTTGTAAGATTATGTTAGACTTAAAAGTTTATTTTCTAAGAGTTGACACATTATTGGAAATCTTACTATTGCAGAAATAGTTCTGTGAAAAATGAGTGAATTATGCGTGCTGTACTTGTGTAACCGGTGTTAATTTCCATCATCGCACTGAGGCCTTGCCCTCTTCTGTTTTACTTTTCATTACAGCAGTGTTGTGATATGGTATATGCAATTTATGGTTTTGTGCTATGTGGTGTATCATACTTGGACAATGTTGTGACATGGTGTATGTAATTTGTGTGTTTTGTTCAGCTCTAGGAAATTCATCTATTTCCTCAAGTCCTCCCGTAGCTGGGGAGAGAAAATCCTTCTCGAATGTCACAAGACTTGGGTTTGCTGCTGCTCATGATTCTCCATCCTTGCAAATTCAAGAAACTAGTGGTCTACACAATAACAATACCACAACTGATTCGTCTGCCCCAACTGGTAATATATGTTTATGCAATTTTATATATTCTGCATGGAAAAATTTTCTAAGTGGTATATAACGGAAGAATGAAGTAGTTGAAGTGCCCAAAAATGTTTTTAACCGTTGTAATTCCGTAGGTTCGAGAAACGGGGAGATACAGTCATACTCGAATGTTATATCAAGAGCAGAATCAAATATAAGCTCGAATGCACCAAAGACTAATGAGTTGGGGAAGAAAGGTAAGAAGCCAAATCGAGTTCTTCTATCAACAGCTGGAGGTAGACGTTATTGATTACTCGGTCAGATGATTCCCAACCACCTAAGCCTAAGCCATACTATTTTCCAGATGATCTCAATTGTAGAATTGTTAACCTTCTATGCATTCACATGTACTTGATGTGCCTCTAATTCACTTTTTAGTTGTAGATAGGTAGACATGTGTGAAGAGAATAAATGTTTTCAACAATAAACAAGCCATGACAGTTGCAACTTTAATTTATTGGATTCAGAATCAATAATGAGCACTCCAAAAAAAAAATAGCAAATGTTATAAAGCATGTATGGCTAATCATTAAAATTTGGTATGTTATATCTTTAATTAAGTATAAAAATGGATTTTATACAACTTGTTTGGAACGTGTAGGTGTACCATCTGTGGTCTCAATGGTTGTTCCAGCTATATTACATTTTAAGAGAACGACAGTTTTTTTCCTGTATTTCATAATTTCAACTTGTATCTTCATAAATAATTTGTATTATGGAATGTAAAAATTAGAATATTTTTTTTATGTTATATATTTTAGAATACAAAATAAAAAATGTATTTTAGATTATATAATTTAAGATATAACTTTTATATTTTGAATTATATCTTTTTTACGATAAAAAATGTATTTCAAATTGTATATTTAATAATATAAAGTAAAAATATATTTTGAATAGTATAATTTAAAATATAAAATTTATATTTTATATTGTATAATTTAGAATACAAACGTTTATTAATGTTTCAAAATATAATGAAATTTCTATAGGTTTCAGTGACCATTTTCTAATTTGATTATGTAAAAAGAACTTTGATAACATGATCTTTACAATATACTTTTTCATGAAAACGAAATCTACAACGTGAAAAATAAAAATAAAGTAATAATTTCTCAACAGGAGCATGTCGGGTTTTAACATCTATTGAAATTTTGTTCAAATAAAAATTACACACTTTATTTCGTTAAAGTATTCTTGACAAGGCTCATACTAAATAAAATGCTTAAAGATATTTGCATAAACACACTGGAACTCAATTCAATATTAACTTTCTTGAAAATAAACATTCTTGGAAACAAGAGTAGGGTTCAATGCACATCTACACAGAGAATAATACGGTCATTCTTAACAAATTCAAATCCTCTTCTCGGCGTCACTCTAAATCCACCACTTCTCAGCAACTTCAAATCCCCATAAACTAAACAAAATTAAATGTTTGAGTCCAAGCTCCAAGTTTAAAACAAAAGTGACAAATTTCTCTCTAGGGTTCACTCGCGATTGTAAACCAAGCTTCATCATCTTTGATTGAACTCCAATTCTAGGTTAGGGCACAAGGTTACAATGTGAGGAAAGTTAGTGAGATTAAGCAAAGCAAGGTTATAGTGTGAGGGAGAGAAAATACTTCGTGGGGATTGAGGACAAGAAAGAACAAGACTTGGATGCTCACACGATCAAAATTTAATTTTTCAATAATTTATTTATTTGAAATCCATATGTACATGCTTTCAATTACTTACGGATTTAATTACAATTAAATACATATAACATTTTTTAAAAAATTCTTGACTCAACCTACCAAATTTACATGCAAATTTTACATAAGAAAAGGTGAGATGAAACTAATTTACTATTGCATACAAAAACAAATAAATTCATATGTAACTTGATTTTACATATGTATAATAATCCTTATAAAATTCGCATGAAAAACTTAGTTTATTTATTAATTCAAATCTATATATAATTATGAATAGGTAACTATTAGTTTTTATTTGTAGTGTATTTTTATCTTCTCTTCAAGAAATGACTTTAAACATGTTCATGAAAAAATAACTATTGTAATTATTTAGAATGTCTTTTGTATATGTGATAAGTCGCTTATTTCTAGAGTTTTTCTTAACTATTTGTACTATTTTGGATAGGTTTAGAGTGTTAATTAAGAGTTATTAGCTTAGAATTAGTTTAATTAGATTTTTATGCTAGTTTTACGAAAGTAGCTTAATTAGGTAGTTTTTGGCACATTTTTAGTGTAAATCTTAGAAGTACTATTAGATGGTCTCGTTTAGCATATAGGATAGATTAATAAATAGGTTCATAAGCATCTTAGTTTAGTCTTAGTTAATATACATAGACTTAGGAGTTAAGTAATTAAGTTTGTGGTCTAGGTTAAGAGTCATTAGAAAGAATTTAGTGTAACTGATATCCTTTTGGAGATTTTTAAGTGTAATGTAGGAAGAGGATCAGGGATAGATTCAAGTGATCAAAGAAAGTCATAGTAGAATCTGAATCAACCAAAAATGCAAGAAAATACTTAGAGTTGACTCATAGTTGATTTTTTGAATTTCAAATCTAATTGATGTGGGCACTTGTGGAAAAAGCTTAAGAGCATTGAATTACATTTGTGCTAACCTTGAAAGAGTATGAAAATTCCAATTTTAGTTTTTGCTTATATAGTTTTGGGTTGTAAGTGCTAATCTGTTTTTTAGATTTTGAATTCAAGAAAGCTTGCTTTGCAATGTTTCAAAGTCTTTATTGAGGAAATACAACACCAATGAGACCTGAGTCCAATCACACAAGGAATTGACACCACTCTCAACCCAAAACCTTAAGACAATGAGTTTATGGGTCTTCTTTGTATAGTATTTTACTTTCTCATTTTTAGTTAATGTGGGACTTAGACTCACACTTGGATTCCTAACTGTATGTGAGGAGTGGAATTGGAGACAATTGGTCAGCTGTCTCACAACTGCATGAATCACTTGTTGTAGAAGGTTAAAGAGCTCCAATGGACTAAACGCACTCAAGGATGCAATGTTGAACTACTCCAGCCTGTAGATTTAGATGGCAACGTGCTACCTAGGTGGCTGGTCAAAAGTTTGTTAAATTAGTGTAAGATGGAGTTTTTGGCAGTTAACCCAACCTGCAATAAGCAATTTTAGGTGTTGTAAAACTGAGATAAATACTGTGTGGACTCATTTAAACACATACAACACCACACCACACACCAATGCCATTCACACCATCACAATCATCATTCACACCACACACCAACGCCATTCACGCCATACATTCACGCTAGAACCACTCATCCACACTACCACAAAACCACTTTCCTCTCATTTTTCTCTTTTCTATGTTCAATGTTTTCTGCATAGTCTTGGATTGCTATTGGATGAACAACCACATAGACAGAACAAAAAAAGTGGTGAAATTGAATAAGGAAGAGAGTAGAAATTATAAAGAGAATAACACTTTCGAAAATTAGTGATTCCTTGTAACAGCATAACGAAAAAGAGAAAGTCAAACTAAGTTTAAAAACGATAAAATAATGTTAGATAACTAATTTAAGTTGTTTGTTTTTTTAACAAAAATCATATTCACGAATACTTTTAAAAGTATTTTTATCACTTAAAACTTAATGAAACTATAACTCTAGTCTACTTTTGGAATTTTATATATCTTATAAATATCTTTTATAAATTTTAGCTTGATAAGAAAACGATACAACATTCATTGGTTTATATTAAATAATTAATGCAATAATTTTTGTGTAACATTCCATTTAATAATATATCTACTAAACAAAATATTCTATATGATAATCATTAAGCATATAATACTAACATGTAATTATTATATTACAGTCATCCAAAATATAAATTCAAATATAAGTTTATACATGACAATCTAAAGATCTAGAGTTTTTCAAAAAGAAAGTATGTACACAAGCTAAACAAGTGCATCATCCTCTCCCTCAACTGGTCTAACTACAACTCCTTTATCTATTTACACCAATCAAGTGATAATTGCAATTAAGAATATAAGACGAGACAAAACACAAAAAAAATGGTAAGCTAATGTACAAAAATGTTTAGTCATTTAAAAGAATAAAATCAATTGATCATACACAACCAATCATAAAGTCATGAAAGAATACTATCCTAATTCATACCAAATTTTATATGACTCAATTATTTGGATGCATGCATTGATATCGGATCCTGGCAAGTTGTGCACTTGTGGTGGCCTCTACTACTGCAAAGCCGCTGCTAGTGAGTTTCACCCTATCACTCACAAGGTTAGTTCGTTTCCGTCTTTGACCAAGGTAAAATCCCTAGATTAGAACCTCCTGCTCCTCTCACTACATGCCCCATCCTTCTCTATTTGAGAATTGAATGGTCATTAGAGCGTCAGGATAACTTCCAACTGGATCCATATACCAATGCATACACTACTATAAATTACAACTAATCCCTCTTGAATTAGTATCAACCATTTCCAATTTAATCTCAAATACCAACCATTTCATAAGTAGTAATTTACATTAGCCACAATACATCAAAATTAAGCATAAAATAACTACTAGACTCTAATACACTTACTCAACGAGACTATCCATTCGCTAGGCGAAAAGTGCAGAAATTCCCCCTCGTCCAACGAGGACATTCTCGACCAGCGACTTTAAAGTCAAAAAAACTCTTTGACTTTAGATTCGTTCAGCAAGCAAATACTCGACCAACGACCTCCTCAAGTCAGTAAGTCCCCTAACTTTGGATTCGCTTAGCAAACTCACCCTTGACCAACAGTCTGCATAATTCTGCAATACTTGATTTCTAATCCTGACTAAGCAGCCCACTAATAATCACAAATGCCAAAAACATGTCACGCTTAATTTCACCACAATCCTCAACACCAATTGATCTCAATTGTAAAACCCCAAATCAATCAATAGAGCGTTAGGAAAAGGTTTGTAGAGAGATGATGTGTTTATAAATAATGAAACTCGTTTATAAAATAAATATTTATATGTTAACTTTTTAATATTAAAATAATCAATATTATTATTTTAAACACTCTAGCCATTCTAAATACCATTTTCTAGGTCTTTTCATATTTTTACTAATAAAAGAATAGCCACTTTGATAAATTTATAAAGATATATTATTACAAAAATATATGAAAATATTACATGTAACACTTAATCTCAAACTCAATACTTTAAAAGCATGCATAGCATTTGTCTACTAAAATTAAATATTCATTCAAACACATATGTTCAACCTTCATTAGCCAACAATGAATTTGTAACAAATTTTTTGTTTACACAATGAAAATATGTTGGAAGATGAAACTAACATGAAAGTTTGATAAATACCAAAATGTGAACGAATAAAAGTAAAGAACTCATGAAGAAATAATCTTTCTTTATTAATATTGTTTCTCTTTTGTCCAAACTTGAGATGTTCCACTTGGATTGTTCTTCAAATAAAAGAAAGCAAACAAATGAGACCCACATTATTGCATCAATGGTTCCAAATCTAAAAGGGTGTCATGATTTTATAAATTCAAATCAAACAACCAATATAAAAGGACAAAGTAAAGAAAAAAAAAACCATAAAGAGTTGATACTTAGATGTATAGAGTGAAGAAATGGTTTAAAAAGAAAAGAACAAAAACTTTGTTAAAAAAAAGAAAAAACCAGAAGAAACTATGTCAAACAGTGTTGTATTTAACTAATACTAAAACATCATATTATAGTTTTCTTATCAAAAATGATATTCCAACATAATTTTTGAACTCATTTTTGACATGGCTGACGTGGCTGACTTTTTTTATTTTTAATTTTTTTTTAAATGAAACTTAAGTGATGTGCACGTGCCTAGAAGTTACCCTGAAACTTCTTTTTGGCGAAATGAAATGAGACGGAGAGAGAGAAAAGGGAGAAAGTGTTGTTTGTGTGGCAAAGAGAGAAAGGCGTAATCAAACAGAGAGAGAGCAACGCTTGGGTAAACTCCAGTTGTTAGAGAAACGGAGAAAGAGAGAGATCAAAAGCCATAGAAGAAGACGTTTGTGGTTGCCGGAGAACAGAGGTGTAACTAGAATTCATCGACGGCGACGTTTCCACAGTTAATCAAAGAAGACGACCACTAAGGCTTCCAAAAATCCAACACCTCCAGCAAACAATCGCTCCCAGAGGTGGGGAGTTCTGTCAAATTATATGGGGAGTGCTGGCAAAGATTTTGGCATTCCGATTTTCAAATAAAAAATGGAACACCCACCATAAGGTGCACAACATCATGACCTCACATTCATGGAAATTAAATTAAATTAAAGGTACAGTGAGCTCAAAAATCTTTTATCTTCCTTGCTTGGAGGCATTTCCAAATAAATAAAAACAAACAACACCTCCTAGAGGTGGGGAGTTCTCTTAACATATATGGAGAGTGTGCTGGCAAAGATTTTGGTATTCAAATTTTGAAATAAAGAATGGAACACCCACCAAAAGGTGCACAACATCATCACCTCACATTCATGGAAATGAAATTAAATTAAAGTTACAATGGGCTCAAAAATCCTTTATCTTCCTTGATTGGAGGTATTTCCAAATAAATAAAACAAACAACCGCTCCCAGAGGTGGGGAGTGCTCTCATATTACATGGGGAGTCATGACAAAGATTTTGGTATTCAAATTTTGAAATAAAAAATGGAACACCCACTTTGTCACTTTAATTTAATTTCATTTCCATGAATGTGAGGTGATGATGTTATGCACCTTATGGTGGGTGTTCCATTTCTTATTTCAAAATCTGAATACCAAAATCTTTGCCATGACTCCACATGTAATATGAGAGCACTCCCCACCTCTGGGAGCGGTTGTTTGTTTTATTTATTTGGAAATGCCTCCAAGCAAGGAAGATAAAGGATTTTTGAGCCCAGTGTAACTTTAATTTAATTTCATTTCCATGAATGTGAGGTGATGATGCTCTGCACCTTTTGGTGGGTGTTCCATTTTTTATTTCAAAATCTGAATACCAAAATCTTTGCCATGATTCCACATGTAATATGAGAGCACTCCCCACCTCTGGGAGCGGTTGTTTGTTTTATTTATTTGGAAATGCCTCCAAGCAAGGAAGATAAAGGATTTTTGAGCCCACTGTAACTTTAATTTAATTTCATTTCCATGAATGTTAGGTGATGATGTTGTGCACCTTTTGGTGGGTGTTCCATTCTTTATTTAAAAATCGGAATACCAAAATCTTTGCCAGCACTCCCCATATATGTTGAGAGAACTCCCCACCTCTAGGAGGTGTTGTTTGTTTTTATTTATTTGGAAATGCCTCCAAGCAAGGAAGATAAAAGATTTTTAAGCCCACTGTAACTTTAATTTAATTTCATTTCCATGAATGTGAGGTCATGATGTTGTGCAACTTATGGTGGGTGTTTCATTTTTTATTTGAAAATCGAAATGCCAAAATCTTTGCCAGCACTCCCCCATATAATTTGAGAGAACTCCCCACCTCTGGGAGCGATTGTTTGCTGGAGGTGTTGGATTTTTGGAAGCCCTAGTGACCGTCTTCTTTGATTAACTGTGGAAACGTCGCCGTCGATGACTTCTAGTCACACCTATGTTCTCCGGCAACCACAAACGTCTTCTTCTATGGCTTTTGATCTCTCTCTTTCTCCGTTTCTCTAACAACTGGAGTTTACCCAGGCGTTGCTCTCTCTCCGTTTGATTACGCCTTTCTCTCTCTGTCGCACAAACAACACTTTCTCCCCTTTCTCTCTCCCGTCTCATTTCATTTTGCCAAAAAGAAGTTTCAGGGTAACTTCCACGTGCACATCACTTAATTTTCATTTAAAAAAAAATAAAAATAAAAAAAGCCAGCCACGTCAGCCATGTCAAAAATGAGTTCAAAAATTATGTTGGAATATCATTTTCATTTTCTTATTTTAAAGGATACGAGGATGAGAGTCAGAAATTGAGTATAAAATTATTAGAATGAAAAGAGAAGAAAATTTAGAATTGTGATTTCATTTATAATAAGCATTCACATTTTAAAAATATATAACTATGGTGTTTTCTTTTACATAGAAAAAGAAATTGTAGATATAAATTATGTCACAATTATGGAAAACCCATAAATTTATATGTATAGGGCAAAATTACTATTGGTAACCATTTTCCAAAATCTACTTCAAACAAAAATGTAATTATGATTACAACATATAAAGCTTTAGGATCTCATTTAATTTTCTACAATATCAAAAGTTGTAAGGAAATAAATCTTAGCACTTAACCAGAAATAAAAGAAAGAAAAGGTACAATAAAAGTAGTGGAACGTTTGGACAAGGAAAAAAATAAACAAATGGAATACTTGCATTTTAGTGGTAAAAGCAGCTACTATGATAAAAAAAAAGTTAATCATGTTTTTAGTCCATATTTTAGAGTCAAAATCTCAACTTAGTCCCCAACTTTTAAAAGTTTCAAATTGGTCTCTTTTTTTGTTAAAACGTCTCAAGTTTGTCTTTTTTGTTAAGTCTTAGTTGACGTCGTTAGAGGGAGGGTCACGTGACAGTTTCTAGATTTTTTTATTTTTTATTTATTTTTTTATTTATTTTTATTTAAAAAAAAAAATCAAACAAATTGCCATGTGTCAAGCTGTCATCGTGTCACGTGGCAGTGACAATGACACGTTCCAATTTATCAATTTGGTCTCTTTATTTTAATTTTTGTCTCAATTTAGTCTCAATTTTTGTAAAAATTAACAAATTTGTCCATCTCCAAATTGAAATCAAATTTAATTTCTATATAAATGTACACAAATAATTCTATCAAAATTAATATGTCAAGTAAATATTTTTAACCAAATTAAGTTCATTTAATTAATATTTTACATTGAACTTTATTTAAAATTGTTTTAAAGTTGTTAAAAAAAAATAATGTTAATAGAAAAAAAATTCATAAATTAACTAGTTCATGTAAGAATGAAAAACATACAAATTTAAAATTTGAAAAAAATTTAAGTAAAGTTGAATAAACTGCTGCCCTATGTTAAAAATATGTAATAAAAATATCAAATTTAATAAAATATTTGTATAACATTTATATAAAAATTAATTTTTGTTTTAATTTGGAGATGGATAAAATTGGATTATTTTTACAAAAATAGGAACTAAATTGAGACAAAATTTAGGATACAAGGACCAAATTGAGACTAAGAAAATGACACCTAGCATAATACTGACACCTAGCATTATCACTGCCACATCACTCTGCCACGTGGCACGATGACAGGTTGACACGTGGCAAATTTTTTTATTTTTTAAAAGAAATTAAAAAAAAATAAATAATAATAAAAAATTCAAAAAAAAAAATCAAAAAGTCGAGAAACTGACATGTGGCACTCCCTCTAAGGATGTCAATCCAGATTTAACAGAAAGGGCAAACTTGAGACATTTTAACAAAAGAGGAGACTGAGACTTTTAAAAATTTGGATATCAAATTAAGATTTTAACTCCAAAATAGAGACAAAAACATGATTAAACCAAGAGTTAGTCACATGATAAGAAAAGAAAAAAAGAAAAAACTTATAAGTTTCTAGAATTTTATATAAAACATCGTAGAATAACTGTTAATATTAATAGATAAAGAGGAAAATAGACAAATCAAATATATATATATATATATATATATATATATATATATATATATATATATAAAGACACACTCATAAATCAGTAGTCCCTGGTCTGATTTGGCACCAGGTTAAAACGCGATTGTCCCCTCAGAACGCGAATCCAAACGCGCTTTTGCGTTTCCGATTCCTTTCATCAGAAGCGAAGAAAGTCGGTGACGTTCGCCAGAGAAGAAAACGTCGTCGTTTCGGAGAGCTGAAGCTGTTCCTTATCTGCCACATTTTCATTCCGATGTAGATGACATTGTTCTGTCTCTTTCTCTCTGAGCGTAACCCAAACACCAATGAGGCAGCACAAGCAGGTTTCAGCCCTTAACCGGCGACCCACCGTCCTTTATCTAGTGTTCGCCGCCGCATTGTTCTCCCTCCTCCTCTTCTACATCCAATCCTCTCTCTTCGCAGGTATTTTCGCCGTAACCACACCACACTTGTAATATCAATCATTTTAATTCTGTTTTCTTAATTTCCTTTTAAATTCGCATGTTCAGGGTCCCTTTCTTCGGCTCGCAAATCCGAAATTATCCGCGTCTTGTCTAACTTTCAGTCCAGTGTTCAGCAATGTGTGGTAACTGTTCGATCTGAAACATTTCTCCCTGATGAATAATACTGATGTGGTTATTTATTTATCTTATCATTTCTCATTATTATTGATGTGTAACTCCGGCTACACTCACTTCCAATTCTGATAGGAGAGGCACATAAACAACACATAAGCAACTGAATCTAAGTCTTGTTGTGCGTTTATTTTTTATTTTTTAAGAAGATAGAATATAGTTGTGTTAAGATATGAGCTGATTTTGGAAATTGAAACAGGATAATAGGGGGCTAGGACTCACTGCTCATATTATTGATCATTGTAATTTGATCCTTAAATACCCTGAAGGTACCAACAGCTCTTGGGTATGTCTTTCTGTCTCTTCAATTCTGAGTTCTGAGAACACTTATTTGGTTTAATGTTTCGTTAATGGTCAAACTGTTGAGTTCCCTTTTTTTTTTTTTCAATGTTTAAATTATTGCAGTACAACGCACAGTTTAAGCACTTTGAGCCGTTGGAGTACACATATGATGTGTGTGAGGCAATCCTGTTGTGGGAACAGGTGCATTGTCATGGCACTCCTTTTGTTCCTGTTTAGTTTGAACTTTCAGAATGAGTATTTACTTCGGCTGATATGTTGAGATGTTGCAGTATCGGAACATGACAACTGTGTTGACCAGAGAGTATCTTGATTCTCGACCTGGTGGTTGGGTGGATTATGCTCCACAAAGGATAGCACAGTTGTAAGGATCTTGAAACCTTATTTCAATTTTGTTTATTGGGTTGCATGTGTTATCAGTTAGTGTGTGTGCGCTAATGCTTTTTCTTCTTGTAGGGGGACAAAGAAGTGCATCAACAAGACTCTTTGTGAAGAGAACCTCAATGTATTATTACCTGCAAAGCCCCCATTTCACCCACGGCAGTTCCAAACTTGTGCTGTTGTTGGGAATTCTGGGGACCTTCTGAAGACTACATTCGGGAAAGAAATTGATAGCCATGATGCTGTTATTCGAGACAATGAGGCCCCTGTTAATGAGGTATACATGTCAACCCATCATAATGGGGCAAAGTTTTAACAATTTCTTCTTTCATTTCCGTTGTCTTGAAATCCTGTTAGTTTATCCAAAGCATAGATGAAACTGACCACTTGCTTCTGCAATATCCATCTATTATTTTTACTTCTGAACAAGATGCCAAAAAATGATACAGTATTAGAGTTTGTAGTGCATTTATCTGATATGCTATTAAAAAGGTCGCTGATACTTATTTTGTCTCTACGAATTGTGTAGGAATATGCCAAATATGTTGGTCTTAAGAGGGATTTCCGTCTAGTTGTCAGAGGTGCTGCTCGTAACATGGTCCCTATTCTAAAAGGATCTGGTAAGTTATTATTTTTTATAATATTTAAACGAAGATGCGAAACTTCTGTTGAAATTTTGGGCCATATTAGTTGTATTGGGAATCTATCCAGTGTGAAATATAGCTTTAATTTTTCTATTAAAGATTTGGCATGCAAAAAAATCACTACGGAACAATGACATCCTAACTAGATTGTCAATTGAATGTCCATCTATCATTTGTAACATGTCAAAAGATATATAAAAAACTTAAAAAATAAGAATTACCAACAAAAACATGAAGGGACTAGGTCAAACCTCTAAATAACAAAATCAAGAAAATCTAAACGCAAGTAACCCGTACTTGTTCGTAGGAAACTTTCCCTAATAAATTCTGGCATAATATCCAACAAATAAAACTCATGTTTTTCTTCAAAACCATAGTTGGCAAGTTTATCAAGACTATATTACCTTCTCTATAAGTATGATATAGAAAAAAAAATGCATAGAAGAACAAAGTTGAAGACATCTAATCCATCTCCCTCGGATTTTCCATGGTACAGGATGAACATCCTTTGAAGCTTCAATCACAAGCTTCGATTCTCATTCCTACCAAAGTTTGCATCGTCCCCATCCCCTTCGATATACTTGTTCAATAGGCTATAATAGAAGCCATGATCTTCTCTTGGAATGCAACAATAAGGCCTATTTATGCCACAAATCCTCCCATAAAAAAATCACCTTTAGTGCCTTAAGATAAATACATGCATTGGTAGCGTGTTCAAAACTCCCATGAGCTGCACCATTTGTGTTGCACTTAACTCTTGGGATATTGAGAAGAAAACTGTTGCACACTTTTGGCATTCAGTAGTGTGTGTGTGTGTGTATATATATATATATATATATATATATATATATATATATATATATATATATATAGGGATGTCAACGGGACGGGTAGGGTACGGGTAGTAGCCCCGTACCCTACTTGCTAGATAAATATCCGCCCCGTACCCATATCCGTGTGAATATCCGTTATGCTGGTACCCGTATATTTTTGTAATATCTACGGGTACTCGCGGGTATTTACAAAGAGAAATTTAATATTTAATAAAAAAATTTAACCATAAATTCAAATAAAAATACAAGGCATAACGTTTATAAATTTCAAACAAAGTGAAAATAATTCATTTAAATATTATTGAATGACAATTTACAAATAAATAAAAAAATTTAAAATCAATTGATAAAAAATAACCCATTCAAAATCAATGTGTTAATGTTTTAATAATTTTTTTAAATTTAAATTAGAGTATAGTAGGTACGGGTATCCATGGGTACGGATACTATGATACCCGTACCCGTCCCGTTAACATGCAGGTATAAAAAATACCAGTACTCATTACCCGCGGGTATCTATTTTCAATATCCATTTTTTACTCATTGCGGATTTTATCCGCGAATATGAATTTTTTTGACATCACTATATATATATATATATATATATATATATATATATATATATATATATAGAAAGTGAACTAAATGCCTATGATAGCGTATGTCCATTTGCAACCAACAACATTTTTTCCTAGAGGAAGATGAACCAACTGTCGTATACCACTTTGCTCAAGAGTATGCTTTTAACAATCATGTTTTGTTGCTATACAGGACGATCAAGTGTTTCACAAAGATTTTTTGGAAACATAAATAGGAGATAGAGAAGATACAAAGAGAAATATGACGGAGATAAATGATGATAACACAACAAATTATAAATAGGATGGGAAGTCAGTGGAGGATGGTATTGGAAGTCAGTGGAGGACGAGTAGATCAAATACCTTTCCTAAGAGTTATAGGCTAACTAGAGCTTTCATCCTAGGGATCCATGCTATTGGAGGTCATTCCTAAGAGTTATAGGCTAACTAGAGCTTTCATCCTAGGGATCCATGCTATTGGAGGTCAGTGGAGGAGTACATGAATAAGGAGGTTATGCATGCAAAGTTGGATATATTCTGTGTCCTGTGGAGATATGTGAGACAAGGTTGTGGGGAGGACTTGGGGCGAATGTTGGTTTAAGAAGAGGATTGGTCTTCATGGTTGGGAGACTTATGATGAGGAACCAACAATGGGCTAAAGTAAAACCAATTGGATAGTATCTAAGCCTTGTAAAGAAGAAGTAAATAAGGGGGTTCCTTTAAAAAAAAGTAACATCGGAAAACATATAATTGTTTAGTGTTTGAAGAATAATATTAGTTCCCTTGCTGAGTATGAGAATATCCAAGTAAGACACATGATAGATTGAACTAAAGGCTTATCCAAACTTGGAGAGGCATCTTGAGAAAAACAAGTACAACCAAAAACTTAAGAAGTATGATATAATGGTTTAGTTGGAAAAATTACAGAATGAGGATTTGTTTCTTAAACAAAGGAGGAAGACATTCTATTTATGAGAAAGCATGTAATGAGAACATCATCACCCCAATGATGATCAGGAATATTAAAGCAATAAAGTTTGCACAATTTCAATTAAGTGTCTATTATTCTTTATTCAATTCCATTTTTGTAGTTTATGGGGATATGTGGATTGATGTAGAATGCCTTGTGAAGATAAATAAGAAGAGATATTAGAGAAATATTCTTTGGAGAACTTTGATTATTTCTCCAAATTTATTTTATTATTTCATTGAAAAAGGACATAAAAATGGACAAAAATACAAATAATTTTTTTATTAAATAAATCAAAGTACAACGAGAATATTGATCAATAAAAGTGAAAAAAATATTTGAATCCAAAAGCTGTGCATGGCTTGGATACCAAATTTCCGAGTGAATGATGGAAAAAACAAAGTTATATTTTGTTTCATTTTGCCTAAGAAAAGATCTAACATGTTTCTCCAATTGACATTTTTTTTACATTATTCACACTCTAACATATTTTAGTGAGTCCTGCCACCATTTCCTTTAACTAAGACAGATTTGGATGACCTAAGCGATCATAAATAGGGTTTGGAGAGAGATGCAAAATACGACAGAGGGATTGGTTTCTAAATAATGGATTCAAGATTCATGTTCCATGTCAATCAATCAACTTGTACCATGTTCCTGTACAACAAAAAAATAAAAATCAAGGGCCATAGAACAATTCAATGACTTGCTGATAAAATTCCAAATAGAATTGTCTCAAAAGTTGGAAATTGGGGTTGGGGATTGGAATTAATTTAAACAGGAAATTAGGAATTGAAAACGTAACAATGAAAACTTGGATAAAGGAAGGTACCACAAACAAAATAAGCCTAAGGATTATCGTCACAGAAATTAGCAAAATCAGTGAATTATTGATAAAGTCACAAGATGCACTGATAAAGTCACAAGATGCACGAAAGAACCCTAGCATAAAAATATTCTCACTTTTGTCAAAATCATCCGTCCCTTTTTCTGATTCCAAAATGTTTTAATACACCTTTATTTTCAAAGTTTTTCCTCATTTGTAAGTACAGAAAGAAAAAAACACCTATATCATAATAAAGTTTATTTGACCCGGTGGTTAAGTGAACACATTCTAAACTTGCGGTTCTGGGCTCATTCTAACTTTAATTAATATTTTAAACAATTTTACTTTATCTCTCCAAGCATGTTATACATGTAATCAACCTAGTATATGCTCAAAGTGGTGGGCTTTCCACAATTGAGCTTGCAATAGATGAACCACCTTATGCTCTAGTGACTCCTGTCGTCGTGTCCTTGGGCTTCACGTCACTTGGTTAGTTGACTAAGGGTAAGGGAGATAAAATTAAAAGGACAATTAGGGATAAAGAGAACACATTTCAAGTTTAAAGAGAGAGACATAGCGAACCAATTCCCTTGGTAGCAACCTTAGAGCCATTTGCTAGAGTAGTGACTTGGTTAGTTGACTTAGGGAGATTTAATTAAAAGGATAATTAGGGACAACGAAAACACATTTCAAGTTTCAGGAAGGAGAGAGAAATATTGGACCAATTCCCTTGGAAGTAACCTTAGAGCCATTTGCTAGAGTAGTTAGATGAGGAAATTTTGGGGAAGATATTGAGGCGAAGAAGGAATGATTACCAGAGATGTGATAAGACACACTTAAAAGTTGAATCAATTATCCATAGACCTTAAATATTCAAACATTGAGAAATGCAGGTTGTTGAGTTGAGGTACGAGGTGTTGAAATGATTGGGCTTGGTTGTTGGATTTGTATAGAAGGTATTCTGGATACTCATCCTTAGAAAGCTTGTGTTCATTTTCTTTGGCTTGGATACATCGACTATTTTCTCAAGACAACCATGCAAAGAAGCAACATGTTTCTTGGGCGTGTCCCATCCTCTTATAATAAGAACACTAAGGTCAACCACTTCTGCTCCAACGTTCACCTTGACTTCCACGTCCTCCTCTCCATCAATTAGACATCATGACAAAGGATCCAACAGATTCAATCAAATTTCCACTCCTTTTAAGAGTAGGGATATTGTAGAAATCGTGTAATTAATCTTCCATTGAATGAATCTCTTGGCCTTGGCAAATTTGATCATGAACATGATCCAAGTCTGGATTCATAGCACATAAAACCAAAACCATATATAATTGATAATGTTTTTGCTTTATTTCTTCCTGTGAATTGGCTTCAAGGAACATCTTCAACTCTCTTATTTCCGCTCGAGCTTCCGCAATAAAGGATATCATGTCATTGTCATTGATAAGAGTAATATATGCATTGAATTATTTAAGCATATGAAACACAAAAGTAAACGACAATTTGAATCTCCTCCTTGTTTTAAATCATGAAATAGCTCATGAGAAACTTGAGTCAATGATTCCATGCACAAGATTTAAATAGGAGTAAGAGCAAAAATAGAACTGGGATTCAAACATATGAACACAAATAAGAAGCAAAGTAGATGAACATATCATGAACATGAAGTAAATTGTGGATAGAATAGATCTACACAAATAATAATCGAACAAGTTAAGGATAGAAGATAAGAACTAGAAATCAAAGATAAAATGATAATAAGACTTTGGAGAATGGAAGAATGATTGTGCCACTTTTGTAGTGGGTCTTCATGTTCCTTCACAAAGATAAGCACCAAAAGTTGAATCACTACTTGACTTCCAAGAACCAAGACAAGACTCTAGAAAAGTGATCACTCTCACAAGAGCTTCTACAAATCTCTGAAATTCTCATATCATAAAAATGATTTACGAAGAGAGGGAGTGACTATGTATATAGCCACTCAGGCCAAGCTTTGGCTGAGAATTACATAGGAGAAACAAGAGAATTCAAAAATAAAATTCAAATTTTAAAAATTCTAGATCTAGATCAAGGGCCAAGATGATCTCCATGTTTTCCAAGATCGTGTAACTCTTCATACTTGGGATGCATCATGTAGACATCGAACATATTTTTGGCATTCCTCCAAAAGAACAAGTCTTAAAAGTTTACAGAGTTCCAATAATATTGGGTTCTACAACATAGTACATGATTGAAAATCCATTGTAGCTGACAGCTGCGGACATAGTATATTGGAAACAATTGTATTAAATTGAGAGACTTAAAACATATTTAAGCCTTTTAAAAAAGTTTCTATTTTGATAAACATGTAATAAAATGTTGGATTCCTGTAACTATGTGTTGACAAATATATTTATATATCTGGGCTTCTCAAGACATGGGAAGTAGAAATCGAGAAGTTCACTAGATATTATGAGATTTTAATCCTAATTTTTTTCTTTTTTTTTTGTCTGTTAGTTTATGGTATCTATATATGAAAGGATTAACACTTTTGTTCTTTTGCAGACACTGAGGTTCTCATAATCAAAAGTCTGACACACAGAGAAATCAACGCAGTTATAAAGGTGATAATCTGTTCTTTAATAACCATTTTATTGAATGCTTTTAGGTATATATCAGTACAGATGGGAGCAGCTGGATACCTAGCTACTTACTAGAATAGGTTTATCTACATTTTTTTTAAACTACCTTTTATTGCAGACCATACCCAACCCAGTCTATCTCTTCCAAGGAATTGTACTACGTCGAGGTGCCAAAGGAACTGGAATGAAATCTATTGAGTTAGCGCTCTCCATGTGTGATATCATTGATATATATGGGTTCACTGTTGATCCAGGATACACTGAATGGTGAGTTTCTATTTTGATATTGATTATTTCTCAAATTCTTGGTGTTTCCTCCATTGATACACCAAATCTTAACTTTTAAATTATTTGTTTATTTATTTTTGTAAATGTAAGGTTGTGATACTAAAAGACTTTCGAACATTTTTATCTTCCCTTTTTATCATTTGTTTTTTCTTATAGGACAAGATACTTCTCTAAGCCTAGGAAGGGACACAATCCACTTCAAGGAAGAGCGTATTACCAACTTCTAGAATGTCTTGGGGTATACATTAATTATAAATTTCTATACACAATATATTTAGAGTGTATATTTTATAATGTTTTCGATTTGGGTTTTATTGTCAGGTAATCAGGATTCACTCGCCCATGAGATCTAAGAGGAGGGAAGACTGGTCAGATATACCTAGTAGAGAAATGATAAGGCAAGCACATGCAGCAGCTTTGCGCTTGAAAAGGAATGAAGACGGTCATGGAGGTGATTTAGGACAGTTTGGCAATTGTAAGGTGTGGGGCAATGTGGATCCAGATAACAGTGGACCTGTCTCAGGATCACCAGACATGAGTGATGTCAGGAAATATTCAAATTATAGTAAATGGGAAGTGATGCCTTTTGAGAGTTTGAGGCGGGAAGCACAGGATTATTATAAGCAGATGCAAGGGGTCTCTCTATATAAAATGGATGGCAATAGGTTGGATGATCTAGTCTGTGTGAGACATTCCTTAAAATCTGAGGCGTAAATGGTGCCTTTGCTTTCTATTATTATTGTTTGATCGTGCCCAACCTTCTATAGAATCTGGGATGAAGTTACATTCTGAGGGCTGCTGTCATAGCCCCCCAACAGCGTTCTGTTTCTTCACTTATTGCGGCCAGAGCGTAGCACCAATCTCAACTCCAAGTGAAAAAATGGAGTGAATATGCATAATTCCACCAATCCAGGTGATTCACGTTAGGGTCAAGAAATTACACTACAGGAATTCTGAACCAGAAGTTTGTTGTACCATTTTTTTTTTCAGTTCTGGAATGGACAGTCCTTAGTCTGTGGCATGATAGGTGTCTGTCTTCTATAATGTATTAATTGGCTAAAGAAGTATCTGCAAAAAACATTTTTTTTTTGTGATAATGGATAAAGAAAATGATAGTGAGCTGTTTTGTTTTACGAGATTTTCAATGTATTTATTTCGTTGCTGAGCTTCTTTTCTCCCCTTTATTCATGTTTTTTCTCTTTTGCTCCACTTGCCACAATTCTTAAGTTCTTATCTGGCTTTGTACCACAAATTGCTGCTTGAGTTATTTTGCTGAATTTACCTTTTCATTTGCTTACTAATTGGTCAGCCTCAAGAAGATCACTAGCTCTTCAAATATTTGTGACTCATGCAGCATGTTATCTGTTGGATGTAATACTCAGAGCTGATCCTATTCTTCTAACATTTAACTAGTTCTATTAGGCAATTCTCAATTGTAAAGATGTGCAGATAAAAAGTTTTGCCTTGTTAATTAATCCATCAGCAAACTCATTTTTTTTACATTTTATTTCGTTTTGTTCTCCCTTATCAGCTTGTCAATTTTACTGTAAAATTTATAACTTAATGATTTAAAACTTAATTCCTTTGTTTACTTAAAACATAAATTACTTTGTTTACTTAAAACTTTTAAATTAATAATTAAGTTGCATTTTACGGATAGAGCTTCTCTAACAATTGCTTTATTCATTTACAAAACTTAAATTTAAAACCTCAGATGAAGAAGGTAAATTTTTCCTTATTACAATGATCAAAAAATTCCAAGAGCATAATAAATATCTGGAGTTGATGGAAGCCGCTATAGCAGAACGATCCCCAACACAAAAAGACAACCTTATCCTACACCTTAAATATCTCACTTCATTCCACTCTTGCACTGTCATCCTAAACCTTATCTCACTCCATCCTCTTCTATAAATAGGAATCACTGCTCCTCATAATCTTAATCCAAGCTCAAAGTTCAACAAACCAACACCTTCAAGATGCAAACAGCTTTAACCTTTGCTACCCCCAACGTTGTGCCTTTGGCACCTACAAAGACTGTCACCCATCTCACCAACTTCCCTACCAAATTGAAATCCCCACGCTCCTCCCCTCGTTACTCTCCAATTAGGGTTGCAACCGCCGATCCTGACACTTCAACAGTGGACTATAACTCGGCCTTCTCGTAAGTCATTCCTTCTGACTTAAAACTCTTTTGTAAATTGAGATTTGCATCAAAATTTCATGTCTGAGTTTTTGTGTTTTAATGGCTGCTTTGTTTTCAGAGTGTTTCCAGCAGAAGCATGTGAAACTGTGGGAGGGGAAGCCTGCATGGCAGAGATGTACCCTGAAGCCAAGCTGCAGCCACAAGCCAAGAACGACACACCACGCACAGCTACAGAGAACGTTGAGAGAGAGTATCTTGAATACAATGATCCTCAAACGTAACCAAACAGATACCCTTTTACAAATACCAAATCAATTGAGATCAATTTTCAAACACTCTTTTGAATTCAGAATATACTCATTTTATGGACTTCATTCATAGATTTAAATGCAGAACAGTGGGAAAGCATTATGATATTGTGGATGTGTTTTGCAGGGTATTTCGGGGAGAGGCTTGTGATGATCTTGGAGGAACTTTCTGTGAGCCCGAGTTTCAGAAGAATGTCTTCTAAACTTTTCATATCAACTTCTAGTGATTGAAGTCTTTGGTTGTACAGTACTTAGATATAAACTCTGTTGAGTTTCGTATAAATTTTACAATAATTATACACTAAATTTCATAGCCTTGCCTCTCTCTTCTTCATTAATAGTTTTGACGATTAGTTTTACTATGTTACTGTATTGACAATTGAATTATTGGCGAATAAAAATCGCATACTTTTAAAAGATTAAAAGATTAATTTTTTAATTAAAATTTGAGGGGAACCAAGTTGTACATTGATTACTCTATATAGATTAAAATTGAATTTGAGCTTGTTTCTTATTTTAAAAAATATAAATTTAAATAAAAAGTTGTCTTCGGAAAAGCGATACCAGAGGATTTAGTAAAGAAATGGAGTAATAAAATTTGAATTCAAGTTACAGGAAACTGGCGTAAATATTGTGAATGCCTGTACGCGTCTTTTAAATATATATTAGACAATGTTATTGTAATTTTATTAAATTAATATATAAAATAAAATTATATTTACTAAAAATATCAGAAATAATAGAAGAATAATAGTTAATAAAAGAAAAAATAAATATATGATTTTATAAAAAATTTATAAAATTAATAGTTAATTTTTAAAAATTTAATAAATAATTATATTTTAAAAAATAAAATTAAAATTTTAAAATATAAACATAAAATAAATTTTTTTTTTATATATTGCTATAGATGTTAAACCGTAACTTTTCTTTTGACTGAAGTTTTAAAATCGAGAAAAATCCATGGGTCCAATGAATGTAAATGCTTATTAAGGCTTTTGTTGTCTTAAAGCGAATACTAACCTACTCTAAAATCTAGTGCAATATATATATATATATATATATATATATATATAACATTATTCCACAATTTTAAATTCTAAAATAAATTAAAAAATATTTTAAAGTAATTAGTTATCACATTGTGAATTGTACATGTGAGTTATACAGTGTAAGAAGATTTATATTGTCATATAATTATAAATCACCATAAGTTTGTTCATTTATTAAAAGCAACACTTAATAGATACGTCTAACCTGATTTCTGATTGATTGAAAATGCAAAAATCATATGTTATTAGTTTATAGAAGTTAAAGTAATAGTTATTTTTGAAAGGCTTCTTTGTAATTCTTATTATTACTAGGATATATATTCATTCTATAATGAACAATACAGTCAGAAACTATATGTGAAACTTTTTTGCCGATAAAAATAAAATATGTGAAACTTGAAAGAGGTTAAAAAGAACAGTGTTTGAGACAATTACATTAATTTTTGTTGATGGTATAATTGAATGTGTAACATCTGAATTGAATTAAGAAGGTGCAAAGCTAAGTAAAATTTTGCAGGAACAATAAAAGCAAAGTATAGTTGGAAATGTCTAGCATGAGATGGATAGGCATAGCACTGTATCAGGCACTCAGAAGCTAAGCAAATCTAACTTTCTGAGACTTATCCATTCACAATCTGGTGAATAGACATCTTTCAATGGCAGCCACAAATTTCAGATATTGCATCGTGAAAGATGTACAAGGATTTATTAGATCACAAGTTAGATAATTTTTTCCTTAAGCTAAAAACAACTTATACAGAAGTTAAATAAATATTTAAAAAGAGTTACATAAGAGAGTTTTATAACTTTAGTTTTAGTTTAAAGAGAAATTGATTTTTATTAAGTTTAGATTTGTGTATATTAAACGGAACTCTAGTAGCTTAAAGAGAAAATATCAATCAATATGTAAAATGTTATGAAATCTAAACTTTGACCCAAAAAGCCAACAAAAAAAATTATAAATAAAACTTAATAATTAAAACTTTCAAGACAATGCAAAAACTTTAACAAAATTGAATGAAGACTTAATAATTAAAACAAACCATAATCAATTTAAAACATTAAAATAATTGTGTTGAATTCGTCGAATTTCTTTTGTCTTTTAACTTTTTAGATCCTTTACTTTTTTTTTATATATTTGGACCCTAATTTTTTTTTGAATTTTTACGGTTCAATTCAAACTAACCTAAAAATTGACATGAACACAAAAAATTGACAGAATCTAACTTGCGGTCAAAATTACTCATCGAAGAAGATCTGCTCACTAGGCGAGTTGTTTAACTATCTTTGTTCTTGTTAAGTGAGATTGTAGTTCGTTGGGCAAGATTGCATCGTCAAAAAATGAAAGTTTGTGAACAAAATGTCCCTTCAAATATCTAAACTCGTGTAAAACAATGTAATTGTATTTATACACGATTATTTGGGATTGTCTTTAACGGGAAACAAAAGAAAAGTTAATTTCCATGGATCAAATGTAGAAATATTCAATTAAAAAAAAATGAAAACTCTCAAAAGATAGATATACCATGATGCCCAATGATATTTAAAAGAAATTAATAATGGAAAATTCAAACCAGACCTTATTCTGAGTTCTAAATGATATAAGGAAAAGTTCAATAGAACTTGACTCTGATACAAAAATGATACGATCCTTTACAAAAAGACGACGATATTCTCTAAATTTGAATTTCTTTTGTAAGATAGATGAAATATTAGACATGATAAATCAAAGTTGATAATTTTATAATTATAAAGAATGCAGAATAAGACAAAGATGGATGAACGCCACAATCTAGCAAATTGATAAGTCGAAGGAAGATTCGCCACAAAGAGGTCACTCTTTGATAAGAACCAATAATAGAGACACCATAATCAATAGGATTATTAAGTCAAGAAAGATTTATCACAAAGATCTTAGTATTTGATAAGAACCTGAGGCCTAAGTCAAGAATAAAAAGAATCCTCTCTTTTTTGAAATAAAATTCAATATATGATATAAAGTGATTACATTTTTTGTAGGCCAATGTATTTATAGATCCTTTTAAGATAAAAGATAAAAATAAGCCCCATTACATAGGCTCAATAAATAACAAAAACTGATTTTAAAAATAACAAAAATTGTCGCCTAGCGCCTGGTTGCATCGCCCAATGACCAAAGGCGTCTAGTGCATAAAAAACTCATTCAAGTGTTCGTTCAACGACTCGTGGCTTGCCCAACGGTTTACATGACTTGAATTCTTTGAATTTCCAACTTCTTGGATCATCACGAGCTTGTTAGAAATTTGTTCTTCTAATCTTTTATTCTTTGACCTTCGAATTGTCATGATTCTTCTTCAAGTTCCTCTTGTATGGATTGCGAAGATAGTCCTCTATCACTTTTCTTGCTTTATTCCTTGAACTCCTTTCATTTTTGGTTTGTTCTTTGGTGTAGACTCTCTTTAGATGTGAACCAATCCCTAACATCTTGGGGGGGAAACCAAAGTGCAACTCAAAGTCTAAGAGGGATTGCACAAGAAAGAGCAAAAGCACTTCGAGGTAAGAAAAGGAGGAATGGCGCAAAACACTTGGGAGAATTTGCATTATTTGAGTTGTATCTTTTATTGTTTTTACTTATTGTATCCATAACCAAATTAGGTGACTTGGGGGAGCCTTTGGTGTTCATTAATCTTCTAATTAGAACCTTAAACCTCTTTAATGAATTTTTTAGTTGGTGAGTGTGTGTCCGAGGTTCTAAGTGCCAACATGCCTCACCATTGGGCCACATAGTATAACTTGCTTTACTTTTCTTTATTTGTTTTATTCTTGCTTTTAGTTTAATGTTGATGCTGCAATGCAACCAATTTTTCCAACAAGTATATTGAGTAGTTTGTAGTACAACAAGTGTCGTCGATAGGGATTTGGTAGAAAACACAAGGTCTAACTAGTTTGAGTTGAATAAAATAGTGTTTGAGTTTCATAAAAAAATATGAAAACATATTTATTGTGAAAAATAGTATTGATCTAAAACAATAAAATTGGATTAAAAATAGATTTGAGCAAGGGTTGATTTCAAAGTTAAAAGATGTATTGAAGCTAGATTTCACTTCCTTGTCCCCGTCTTGTATTGATTCAGTTAATGTTTATAAAGATACAATCATTCATGTCCTAGTAGTTCTCTTTAAATGTAACTTTAGGTCAATTCCTAGAAACCTAGAGCCTAGGATCATCCAACTTCAGTATGATTCCTCAATGACTACTTGATGAATCATCTGCATTAAGACCAAGACTCTATAACCAACTAGACCCTTAGTTATATTCCTAGTATCTAAAAGCACGACGAGAATTAGTTGGACCACAACTTGGAACTAGTTCCCACTCAATCCCAAGCTAGTGAAATAAGACAAGTGATCAGTTCATCCAACAACAAGCATAAACTAATTCACAAACATGTAATGAAAGCATACTTTGATAAATGAAACAATGCCAATACAAGAGAGTTCCAAAGGGGTTGCATCTTTTCTTCAACACTTAAAGAGATTTAGCTCCTCATACTAGATGAGAACAGTACAACACATGGAAGTAGGGGTGGCAATTAGAGCCTGGCCCGTCGGGTCAGCCCGCAAAAAAAACACGGGGCGGGCTAGGGTAGTGAGCTCGTAGTGGCCCGACCCGCATAAGCCCGTAGCCCGCGCGGGCTGGCCCGCGGCCCGCATAAAAAAACTTGTACTTGTGTATATTAATTACTTTTTTTATGGGCTCTTGCATTAACGTTTCAAATTCTTGTATAATTGAAAAAGACAAGTATTATGTATTTTTTAATGTGCTAAAATTTAAACAATACATTGTGTATGTCATAGTATGAATATCAATTTATCATCCAACTCCTCAAAGTCTTTACTTAATTTTGTGAACTTCTTAAAGTTTTCCAATTTTTAGACATTGAAAGTTTTATCATAAAAATTAAAAAAATTAAAAAAATTAAAAAAAAATTAAAAAAAGCGGGCTAGCTCGCGGGCCAGCCCGCAGGCCAAGTGCAGGGCGAGGCGGGCCAGTGTTTGCAGCTCGCATAAAGTGTGTGGGCCGGGCCGGGCCTAAACGGGCCGGACCAGGCCTAAACAGGCCGGGCCGGGCCACATTGCCATCCCTACATGGAAGTGTCATCCTCTCTTGTACAATCAAATAATGTTTACTAAGTATAGGAAGAAGTGTCTCAAAGAGTCTCTCAAAAGAACCCTCACAAATGATTGCCTAAACAAGGGTGCAACTATGTTGTTATAAACTGTCTAGGGGACTAGGGATGGCAAATAAACCCACCCTCATTGCCTGAACTCGTCTCCATTTTGACAACAAATCTCCGCATTAATTGAGTATGGGTATGGGTATAGGGAATCTTTGACTTTTTCAACTAGGTATGGGGATATACATATCCGCCCCGTTCCCGTCCACATCCATATACCCATCATCGTTTAAATTATTAAAATATTCATAGTTAATTAAGTAAAATTATATATATATATATATATATATATTATACATAATTTCTATTTTTTATTTCTTCTAATGGTTTGGTTTGCCATAAAATTCATTCACATCTCTAATATATTTTTCATCTTATCATAACCTTTATGCAATTATGTTCAAATGATGTGTGTCAATTAAATATTTTTTATGTGTTGCATTTGAATATTTCTATTTTTTTAATATTTTTATTTATTGTGTATTTTCCTTTCATATGAGAACGTTTAACACTCTCAAGTGTTCAATATCATAAACCTTCAATTTACTAGGTAATATAAAAAAATTATCTTCTTTGCCCTATTATTAATTTTTGTTTCATTTGAAGAATTATTTTGTTTCGCTAAAACAATTTTCATTATTTCTCAATCATTGACTATGTTGAAAAGTTTTCTTAAATCTCTAAAGTATTTTTCATTTTATCATACTCTTAATTATATATTTGTTTTCCTTTGTGCAATTTCATTCAATGGTCTCTCAAATTGTTTCTAAGACACACATTTGATAAAATTTTAATATATTTATTTATTTTTTATTTTTATAATGTAAAATACTATTTTGATATATTTTATATAATTATTTTTTATTCTTTAACTCATTATCATACTGTAATTTTGTCACTATAATTGTATAACTAAATTTTATTTACTATAATATAAAATTTTAATGTAATTGTCATGAATTTCTTTTTATCACCAATCATAACATATATTGAAGTTCAAAAGATACAATATCTACGTTACAATTTTATTATTATTAGTTTAATTATCATTTTTTGTTTTATTTTGATCGTGTGATGTGTTATAAATTGTATTAGTGTATAAAAAAGAGATTCATTAATGTTTGCATATTGAAGTAAACAAACCTTTAACATATATTTTAATTTGAATATTTGTTTTGCTTTTCTATTTTTTTTAATTTAAAATTTATCAACTATAATTCATTAATGTTTTCATATTTAATAAATGTTTTGGTTCTCATGAAATTTTATTTGGTATTCTAATTTGAAATGTATATAATTATAATATAATTTCATTCTAAATATTTGATATTGAAGAAACAACCCTCATCTTAATATTGAATGTTTGATAATATTATGTTTCCTTTGCCGTAATTTTTATTATTTTATAAAAAATAATTTATTAATATTGAAACAATAAAAATGCAAGTACTCATATTGGTATGAGTATATATCCGTTACTCGGTGGGGATGAGACAAAAGTTTGATACCCATTGGGTTTGGATATGGGGATGAGGATGATTTTTTTCGATGGGGATGGGTATGGGATAGCAAAACTCGTCCTTGCCCTGCCCTATTGCCATCCGTATAGGGCACTACTTAGTAGAGCACTTGTGACACGAACTATAGAGGTTCCCTCCTTAGGTGGGTCTGGCTTAAGCCTCATGCTTTTGTATTGCAGCTCTTGTGATAACTTCCTAAAGAAGGAGTCTTCATGGTTTAGCCTCAAGTTCAGTACTTGAGGTTTTCTTCTGCACTGAGTTTGCTAGTGTGGCTCTAGCCTCAAATCTGCCGCTTAACTGCACCAGTGTCAGTTTTTCCTAAAATTGATTGAAATTCATCTATTTTCTTTATTTTCCACTTTGACTCTCTATTGATATTGGAAATTGCAAAAAAAGCTAAATTAGGTAGTTTTATACATAAATTCATTAAAATAAAAAAAAAACAAGATAAATTCTAAATTTGCCTTTTCATTTAAGTTCTCATTGAGAAGTTTAGTGCAAAAGGCCTTAGGTAAACTTTAGTTAGGAAAGACATGGTTACTAAGTAATCCAAGTAATTCACCTCCTTTTCCTTGAGTGAACTTGAGCATCTTTCCTCTTTAAGTCTTCTTAGGAATTTCCTTGAAAGAAAAAGTTTATGTCTAAAATCAAAGAAAAAGCATAAACATGTCTAGGGATCCATCTTACTGATTTGGTAGTGACTCTAGTGAAAATGCTTCTAAAAGTTTGAACCAAATCACTTAAGAGCTAAAGTCACTACAAATTTGGAAGTAGCAAATGGCAATTTCAAAAGAGAAAGAGAAAATGAAAGACAAACTCATCTTGCCATCCTAGAGAAGGAACTTAGAATCCTTAAACAAAAAGAAGAAAAGATAGAAGAGAACTTAAGCAGTGTGAGCCACTTATGAAGCTCCAAATCTCCAATACAAATCACACACTATGAGGAGGAAGTAGGATAGTGAACAACTTTTATCAATCCACTCCACCAAGAAGGCATAAGAGAGAGGGTGAACATGAACATACTCCTATGGACACGCTTCAAAGACTTTATTGAAATAGCATGAGTGTAGAAGAATATAGGCAAAAGATGAATTTATATATGACGAGGGTGTGAATTAGAGAGCAAGAAGAGACAACCATCTCTAGGTTCCTTAGTTGTCTCAATCTTGACCTAAGAGATTGCCCTACCAAGATCTAATTGATTTATTTCTTACATTCAAATTATTTAAATAGATTTTTATATGTAAATTAAATGAATATATAAACTTAGGATTAAATTGGACAAAAAATAAATAACGGTAAAACATTTACAAAAGTAAACATTTGACCAAAATTAAATATTTTTAAATACGAAAACTAATTGACTTCTTTAAAATGAAAATATGAAAATTTTATTTAATATTATTTTTTAAAATGGAAATCAATCACTTCGATAGTTATTTAACTAGAAATCATAATTATCGTAGAATAATTTTTTTAATGTTAAGTAAAAGTTTTGTTGTTGATAATTATATCAAACAATTTATAGTCATCAAGATGACTTCATGGCCCAATGGATAAGGCGCTGGTCTACGAAACCAGAGATTCTGGGTTTGATCCCCAGTGAAGTCGTGTAAACCTTCTAATTTATTTTTTATTATATCAACTTATGACATAGTACCTATGTAAGCTTGCCTTGGTAATTTTATAAGAAAACCATGCACAATGGTCTTATCTCTCCAAATAAAAAGACCTTAGCCAAGAGTGGGTTTTGGTCCAAGCTCTTATTCTCATAGATCAATGATTTATTTAATTAATAGTGTAGGTTTCTTTTAGGCCTTGTATATGGACCAAGTAGTGTGGGGGTTATTTAGGCCTTGAGTAGTAGTGTACGGTTTTTGGGCCTAGGGTTATGCACTAAAGGAGGCACCTTGGTCAACCCTCTTTTGTGCCTAACTTTCTCTCCAGGGTGGGGGCGTGTGTTGATCATTTTCACCTTTGGTGCATGAAACACATGTTCTTGCTACTTGGCACACAACTCTCTTTTGGTCCCCAAGTTAGAGTAATTAGGGATTTGCTCTCCGTTTTGTTTGATACATCTAGTGATAGAGGACTATCCCTAGATTCCATACAAGAAGAACTTGAAGATGAACTTTTACAATTTAAAGGACCTATGATAAGGGCTAGGAGCAAGAGATTGGAAAATCAAATCTATTCAAGGCTCCTGATGCTTGGAAATTTAAAGGATATAAAGATCATGACTTGGAGCACATTTGAAGGATAGTTTTTAAGAAAATTAGTTTATGTTTTTGGACTTTGAGTTTTCTTTTAGAAATTTGTTATGTTTCTATGTTTTTGGGTTTTGAGCTTTCTTTTATAAATTAGTTAATGTTTTTATGTTTTGGGCTTGGGCCTTCTAGTAGGGTTCTTAGGTTTTCTTAAACTTATGTGCCTATAAATAGAGGTACCAAAATCTGATGTAGACATTTATATATTGAATTTGATTTCATTAAAGAGAGGATTCTCTTTGTTCTTGGCTTAGGCCTCTGGTTCTTATCAAAGATTAACATCTTTGTGGCAAATCTTCACTTGACTTATCAATCTGCTAGATTGTGGCGTCCTTCATCTCTATCTTATTCTGCATTCTTCTCTGATTTATTCATGTAGTGCCTCTTGAGGATTTAAATTCAGAAACGATCATACTCTTTTCCAGATAGGATCGTATCATCTAGGGTTTTTGCTTATAAGTAAAGATCCTCTGACATTGTAAAAACCACTTTCAAACTAGTAAAGAAATGTTGTCAAATTTATGGCATTACTTGTCACTTAGTCCCAACCTCTCTTGAGAGCATCTAAACACCACCTCACATTCACCATAATCGAAACATTTCTTCCATTTCCATTAAGCTTCCACCCACCTTAGCCTCTCCTACATTGCTTGGAGCCTATAGTTTGGAGGAGGAGCTATTAGGACATTTGTGTCACACAAGAATATTGTTTATGTTTTGATTTTAAAATTATCAAAAGAATGAAGAGTTTTTCAAGCATTACTAAAAGTTGTATTAATATCGAGTTCAAAATGTAAAATTGTTTCATATTCTGTAATTTAAATTGATTTTTAAAATAATCTTGCAATATAGAAATTGTGTTTGTTACATAATAATTCTAGAAATAAGAAATAATAATTATAACAAAAATAAAAATTTAAACTTTATTGACAAGAGTATTTCGATCATGGTACATGGAAGGAAGTTAATTTAAAACATCACACATTAATTGTGTGAAATGGATGTTCGAGAAATGTTTGGTCATATTGTTCTAGTGTGACCAAGTGTCTGGCCTTGAGAGCAATTTTTTGGAGGGAACTAAGACCATGCCATTTCAATCTATTCTTCTTGAATTTGGTTAACCCTTTTAAATTATTTTCATTTATCGATTTGAGCACATAATTGGCCTGTGTAAGTTGGTCAACTATCGTTGTGCTCGAGTTCGCAATACAGTTTATCTTGGGAGTCTCAGATATTAGGACCCTTACTCGTACACGAGTACCATCAATGGCCCTTAAACAATCATGTTTCATACAAATTAAAAGTGTCAATAAATATTGTTGCATTCGTGTGCTTTGAAAAATTAAAATTACAATTATGTCGATTGCTACCTTAAAGTACGAGTAAAATCGACTATTATTTAGGACATGTAGATGAACCTCTATCCCTAACGGTTGGATTATAAAATCTGACTCCAAAGTTAATTCCACTCAACACATTGTGAAAATATTTGCTAACAGTCGACCCAAACTGATGGAATAAAATTGACACTTTGATTCTTCACATTATGCCCTATGATGTTCATAAATTTATTTACTTGTTTCGCCATTGTTCACCGTATGACATCCTTCACTAACCTAGATGTCTGGAGCCGTTGACATAGGTTAATAAGTTCCTCCGATCCCATCTAAATAATGTCACGACATCAATTAATATACACTAAGTAAGACATCAACTACTGTTTGTGTCGATCTTTGTCTAGAAAAAAATCCCTAACATTATTTCTTGTACTCAAATATATATTTAATATATTCAATGCATATGCAACAATGCATAACATTGTTGATGTAGTTAGTGTTGTGCACAATTGCAATTGTTGGTGTAAGGGTGTAACTATATTAAAGTCCACACTTACAACATCATCAACTAAATATTTGGCATCAAAATATGAAACCTCTAATTCTTCCTTCATCTAAATTACCTTAAAAAAATATAACCACTATTACATACAAATAAAAATAAAGTTACATTCATTTGTAATTTATAGGCAATTAAATTACCCTTGGCCACACATAAATGTTTTATAATATTACAAAAAATTAAATTTCTTAACATTAATGGATTATTGTGTGGAAGTATATTAAAGTGAGCAATTATTATCAGCAAATTGATAACTTATATTCATTTTTTTTTAATGTTGTGTTGCATAGCTAACTTAGTTAGGAATTTAAAAAATTTTCTAATTTTAAAGAATAATTAAAAAAATGAATATTAAAAAATGTATAATAGACAATTCTAATTATATACTTTTATATATAACATTACGGTAGATGTTATAAACTATAAAGAGTAAAGTTATATAATGTACCATCAAGACAAAATAATACTTTCAACATAAAATATGTTGTAAAATAGTTAGAGAAATTTGTGTATTCAAAAACTTCTATTTTTGTTAAACTAAGTATAAAGTTAATTTTAAACTAACTAAAAATCTTATTAAATTGAGATGTTCGTACAATCTATCAATTTCATCTTTTGAAATTTGGATTATGAAAAATATATTTCTAGAGTGGGTTCCTAAATATTGATTAAAGAAATTAAAAAAAAACTAGTGTACATGTGTATAATAAAGTTATATCTCTAAATTATTGCTCATGACGTTAATCTTATAAAAAAACATCATAATATATTTTGAAACGATTTACTATAACTATTTTGAAACTAAAATACAATTCAATCTACATAATATATACAATTTCATGAAAAATCAATATTTAATTTCACTATCCATTATAACTATAAAAACTAACATGATCATGAAAATAAAAATGGTAAGACTATTAACATTCTACCTTTAGAAGAATTGTCAACCATGAGACACCGCAATGAACTCCACAAGCACGTCTTCAACCATAAAACACTTCCTGCAGGAATTCTACACAACTACTCCAACAACAAAATCGTTCATACAACACAAAACCACATTAAACAACTTTCAAAATGTTTGGAATTGGTTACATGCACAAGAGAATTGATTATGCAATGCTATTGTGTCCATGCAAGGCCTAGATCATGCCATTTAGTGTCACCCTCAACCTCCTTAGGTCACCATGGAGCTGCACAACCCAAGGAACCCTTTCTAGTATCAATTTTTCACCTTTAACCGCTTCCCACAAACTCATCACATGACGCCACATTTATGTCATGGACTGGAACTCACCTGAAACAGGTTGAAGCCAAGCTACACCACACCCTTTCCAGCATACTATCCAAATGCAACTTGCCTACTGGTATATCATATACTCCAACAACCAACTTGATATATTCATTGCTCTTTAATGTCTCATTGAAGACACTCATCTATGCATGGTCAAAGAAATTCAAATGAAAGTTGTGAATTGTCACCTCTAAAGTCTGGCATTTTTCCTGTGTAGTTTAGGAATCTTGCAGACCTGAGCTCCTTGAAGTAAAAGCATAAGCAATAGAAAAATAAACAATAGTGCATGCCATATAAACATATTATTAAATCAAGGGTGCTTTTGTAAAAGCACATCTTTCCCCACAAATATCTTCATATGAGGGGAGATGGCATGAAAGGTGAATCCCACATATCCATTCTCACCCCCCATAAATCAATACAAAGCAATAGAAAAAACCTTCTTAAATTTGTGCCTGCCATTCTCTCAAAACAGTAAATCTATCTAAAAGAACACAGTCTAAAACTATTTGTGCAAGATTGATGTACCTTATAATCTTCTGTAAGACCCAATATTTTCTGCCCTAAATTAAAAGGGGTGCCCCATGTGAGTTGGGCCTAAGGGTTGGCCCAAAGGGAAACAAACCCTAAGTCTACCCTAAACCTCATTCCTCTCACTTTGTTGAAACAGATTTCTTAACCCCCTTTGAGTAGCTGTCACCCTTTCCGATAGGGTTCAGCCTTAGAGCTCCGTCGCACTTGTTCGAGCCAGTTTCGTTCCACGTAAGTTGCATCCCATCCCATACCTTTCTTGTTTAGCAAAGTTGCTTCGAGTTCCAACTAGGGTCGTACTAAGTGGCTTCATGTCCTTCTGTTCTTTCGTTTCCAGCTCGCTAAACCGCTCTAAGAGCTGCTGCCTTTCTCTGTTTACGCCCAAGAATCCAACTGTTGGCCCTTTTCCAGGTAAGGGAAGCTAGAACCCCATTGTTTTGTATGATGATAGTTGTTTTGATGGTATTTCATGATTTCCGTGCTTGTATGTCACTGTGAGTGTATGGCATGATTTGTATTATTGTTTGGGCATGGTTGTGTGTTGGTGGTAGAGAGGAACAGTGGCGAGGTCTGTTAAACTCGCCCAAGCGAGCCTGTCTCGTCAAGGCGAGGTTAACAGGGGCTCGCCTAAGCATTTCGCCACGAACGGTCGCCCAGACGACCCGCTGTACTTTTGAGCGAGCGAACGTCTCGCTTAGGCGAGGAGGGTTTGGCCTAAGCGAGAACGCATGCAAGGTTCTTATGCTGAAAGTCGAGCTCTCGCCTAGGCGAAGGGAGCTCGCCTGAGCGAGGGTCCTCCTCGCCTGGGCGAGACCCTGCAGCCTGAGCGAGGTGTTGGGCGAGACAGGGCGAGACACGGCGTGGTGTGATTGTTTTCTTGACTTGGTTGGTGAATGTATGTCTTGAATTTAAGTGTTGTGATGAGAGTATGAGATAAATGAGTATGCATGTGCGAAGTAAATCATAACTTGTGAGTAATGGGTTGGTATGAACTTAGCATGATAATTGTATGAGATGAGTCATGAAATTTAAATGATGAGTTTGGCATGAGTTCGACAAGAGACATGAAAGGGTTGGTATCAATGTGGCATGGTAATGATATGAGACGGAGTTCCATTTGCTGGGTTCGCGAATACGGAGTTGGCATGGTGGTCGGGACGTAATCCCATGGCCCCTGTTAGTGGATGTCCATGGTGGTGCCCCATTTGTATAACTAGGTAAGGATTCAAGGTAAGGTTGCATCCTGACACTCTAAGGAGTCAGTGAGTCTCACCTAGAGCGGACTGACTCCTGTGGTGAGAGTAGCAGGAGACCTAAAATTCATTAAGGACTAACCTTGTGGTGAGGGAAAATTGATTCATTATAACACTTGTAACACATAGCTCGGGGGTGAGTAGAGGTATCCAGCACAAGTGCAAGCATCCGCTGAATTCGACCAGGTTATATGTATCCGGATGAGACGAGTCTTAGTGTATTGTTTTGGAAGGTCATAACATGCTTGAGTGATGTATGTATAATTGACTGTGAAAGCATATCAGATTGCATGATAAAACCACTTTTGGCTCTAGCTTACCCTTTTGTTTTTGTTGTGTATCCTGCTGTGTGGTACTCTCTTTTGCGATGATCATCAACTTGTTGATGTGAGCAGATGCGAGGAACACCCGTGGTCAATAGGGAAGTGATGGATCCGCTGCTTAGTCTTTGGGTTGACTTCTGCCTTTGGGCTCTTCATTTAGGGCTAAGGCCCATGTATTGTTTTCTCCGGAAATTTGTTTAAGTCATTTTCATTCTCTTATTGTACTTTGTACCCGGGATCATGGTGTATCTCTTTTATTCATCCTCTAAGCAATTGGGATATTTATAGGAGTGACGTTATACTCTTTTATCCTCGCTTCTTATATTATATTGTGTGACATATCCTTTATTTAGCTTTATTAAATAAATGGGGTGTTACATCTTCCCTTGTAAGCTTTGTGAGAAATAGAATGCATCACTTTCATGGAAGATTGATACACCTTATAGTCAATTGTCTCACGACAAATTTTACTGTGCATTGATTCAATATATGATTAAATGAACTAATTTCTCATTTCTCATATCACAACTAGTCATACACGTATTCGTATTGACTGAAATCATTAATTCAATCTCAAAATCAAGAATTGTACTTGTGTAACATGAATGGAGCAAATCAACAACAAAATTATACAATTAAACAACAACCAACGCGATAAGAAAAGCATCATGCAAGTGGTGGAATAATACCACAACAAAGTGTGGAAAAGTTATAAAAAGCCTAAAACTAACTTAAAAAAATGTAAGATCTAGCTCTAATTACCAAATGATGGAAAACTAACCTTGTGTAGGATTATTTATGATATTTTTCATTGAAGGATTGATAAAATTAAAAAAAGAAAATGCAATTGCAACAAGCAAGTGAAATTAATGAGAAGAGGAGGATTTGCCATTTTGAATGAGAGACTTAAAGATAAGGACCAAATGTTCTAATAAAGAACAAAGAAAATTCTCACTTTAAGAAGAATATTCAGAAAGAATCTACACTAAACCTTATATATCATGGATTTTGTACTCATGGCCCAAAAAATACTAAGGCGTATTTTATTGGCCTCTTAAAAAACTACAAAAAGTCTCTAGTTGTATGAAAATAGAAATATGTACAATGTTCAATACAAAAGTTTGTCTAAACAAGGGTGCAACTTTGTTGTTATAAACTGTCCAAGGCAGTGATCAGTAGTGCACTTGTGGCTCCAACTGAAGAGGTTTCCTCCTTCGGTGGGTTTGCTTTGTGGCTTAGGCCTCATGCTATGGTGTTGTAGCTATTGAGATAAATTTTTAAAGAAGGATTCTTCATGGCTTAGGCTTAGGTTCAGTGCTTGAGGTTTCCTTCTATAATGGTTTTGCTAGTGTGGCTTAAGCCTTAACTCCGTCACTCAGCTACACCAATATCAGTTTTGCCCAGAATTGCTTGAAATTCATCCATTTTATTTATTTTTCCATTTTAACTCTTTGTTGATACTAAAAACTACAAAAACAAGCTAAATTGGGGTGATTTATACATAAATTCATTAAAATCAAAACAAGATAAGTGCCAAATTCATCTCAAGTTTATCTAATTTGGACAATTATCATTTAGTGTGTGTATAAATTTGCCTTTTCATTTAAGTTCTCTCATTGAGAAGTTTGGTGCAAAAGGCTTGAGGTAAACTTTAGTTAGGAAAGACTTGGTTATTAAGTAATTCAAGTAATTCAACTCTCTTAAGTCTCCTTAGGAATTTCTTTGAAAGAAAAAGTTTAAGTCTAAAATTAAAGAAGAAGTATAAACACGTCTAAGGATCCTTCTTACCAATTGGGTAGTGACTCTAGTGAAAAGACTCCTAAAAGTTTGAACCAAACACTCAAGAGCTAAAGTCGATATAAATTTGGAGGATGCAAGAGGCTATTTTAAAAGAGAAAGAGAAAATTGAAAGACAAACCCATCTTGCCATCCTAGGGAAGGAACTTAGAATCTTTAAACAATTAGAAGAAAAGATACAGGAGAAGATAAGGAGTATGAGCCATTCTAGAAGCTCCAAATCTCCTACACAAATCACACACTATGAGAAGGAAGTAGGATAGTGAACAAGTTCTATCGACCTCCTTCACCAAGAAGGTATATGAGAGAGCATGAACATACCCCTAGGGAAATTAGGGTAGATTTCCATCTATTCCATGACAAAGATGATGTGGAGACATATCTAGATTGGTGGATGAATGTGGAACAACTTTTTGCTTACCACCATGTGAGTGAGGAGAGAAAAGTTCCATTAACAACCCTAAGCTTTCAAGGGTATGGTATGTATTGGTGGACATCCTTAGAAAGGGAGAGGAGACTCACCAATTCTCTTCAAGTCCAATAATGGAAGGATTTGAAAAGTGCCTTGAGAAGAAGGTACATCGCCTTTTATTACCATAGGGAGCTTATGGACAAGCTCTGAAGACTTCATTAAAAGAGCATGATTGTAGAAGAATATAGGCAAAAGATGGATTTATATATGATGAGGGTAGGAATTAGAGAGCAAGAAGAGACAACAATCTCTAGGTTCCTTAGTGGTCTCAATCTAAACCTAAGAGATAGAATAAAGTCGTTGCCCTCCCAAGATCTAAATAATTTATTCCTTACACTAAAATTGATTAAATAGTTTTTTATATGTAAATTAAATGAATATAAACTTAGGGTTAAATTGGACAAAAAATAAATAAAGGTAAAACCTTTACAAAAGTAAATATTTGACCAAAGTTATATATTTTTCAAATATCAAAGACTAATTGACTTCTTTAAAATGAAAAGATTAAATTTTTATTTAATATTCTTTTTAAAAATGGTGATTAATCACTTGAACAGTTATTTAACTAGAAATCATAATTATCGTAGAATAAATTTTGTTAATGTTAAGTAAATGTTTACCTGTTGATAATTATATCAAACAATTTATAGTCATCAAGATGACTTCATGGCCCAATGGATAAGGCGCTGGTCTACGGAACCAGAGATTCTGGGTTCGATCCCCAGTGAAGTTGTGTAAATCTTTTAAACTATTTTTTATCACTAGTGAGGTTAAGAGGTGTTGACACATATAATAGCCAAGATGAATAAAGTTCTATTGAGAGTGAGGATTCATGTAAGTATAAAAGTTGAGAATGTCTACACTTGTTATGGGGATATTAAGAACATCTTTCACACAATGTAAAGTTTTAAAACACATTTGCATTAACTATTTTACTCCATCCCAAACCATACAAACTTCAATGGCCTTATGAAGATAGAGACATGGTAGACATGATTTAGGATTATTCTGATTGATTCTCTAAATGGGGATATTAAGAACATCTTTCACACAATGTAAAGTTTTAAAACACATTTGCATTAACTATTTTACTCCATCCCAAACCATACAAACTTCAATGGCCTTATGAAGATGGAGACATGGTAGTTAATTAACACACTGCAAAAAAACTGTTATTTTATGAGGGTTAAAACCCCACAAATAGACATGATTTAGGATTATTCTGATTGATTCTCTAAATGTCTACCCTTGTTTTGGGGATATTAAGAACATCTTTCACACAATGTAAAGTTTTAAAACACATTTGCATTAACTATTTTACTTCATCCCAAACCATACAAACTTCAATGGCCTTATGAAGATGGAGACATGGTAGTTAATCAACACACTACAAAAAAATGTTACTTTATAGGGGTTATTAAAACCCCACAAATAAACATGATTTAGGATTATTCTGATTGATTCTCTATGTGGTGTTTGTAAATTTTTTTTTGAAGAGGTTTATGACCTCCACAAATTATAATACATTTCCTTCATTTGTTTTACTCATTTCCTCCCAAAATTTTACTCGTCTAAAACGTTTTCCACAAAATAGAAAACTTAAGTGTGTTCTCCCTCAATCACTCGCATCTTTGGCTCCGTCGTACACTTTGTCACTTACGATTCTAGCTTCATCGTCCACTCCGTCACGTGCCACTTCCATTGTGTCACTCCATCATAGGGGGCTCTATCGCTCATCGAAGTTGTTCGCCCTATTCTGTTATTCCAGCACTCCATCAAAGTTGTTTGCAACTTTTATGAGCCTTCACTTCCAATTGATTTCTCAACATTCCACTATTTGTAAGCACTCATGGTACCACAATTCATAATTTTATATAATTTGTCACACCAGAGAATGTTGAAACCTAATTTTTGATAGTTTGCACATAACAATCCGAATAGAAATATCACACTTGCATACTCATTCATTGTTATGTTTGCACATGTATTGACATTCTTATTGCGGTGGATTTTTCTAGTTATCTTAGTGTTAATATTTCACTATTTAGTAGTTGATAGAAGAATTTTAGTTATCTTAGTGTTAATATTGCTATGTTTATGATTTCCGCAAGTAAGTCATGTAAAATATGTTGAAATTATGATTCTATTTTTTTTCAAGAGAATTTTCAAGAAAAATCATTTATTTCTTCATTCATTTGATAGATGGAGACAAAAAAGGATAATTAAAGACAATCAGTACTTGTAGCTTTCTTTTTTCTTTTTCATATTTCGTCTATGGTTGAAAGCTTTCAGAGATAAAGGTACATAATAGTTGCATGTCTTTAAGTAGACACAAAATTGTAGTACTCGTCATTTTCTTATCATCTGCTAGTTTTATTAATTTCTTTAACTTTACATTTCTTGGTGTTTAGACCAAACTTTATCATAATTATATTTTAGAATACCATCCATTTTTCTTACGCGGTCTTCATAAATTAGATCTTAATTTTCCAAAACTTGATGTGAAACTTTAGTCTCATGTAGGTTTGTGTTCAATGTGAAAACAATGAATAACCATAGCATTTTTTAATTCACCAACTAGTTGGGAAATTTTTTCACATCAACAATCTTCACTTTGTACAATAAAATCTCTTATTGGGTAGAATTTTGCAAGATGATCAAAATATCAAAATAATTAATTGAGTTTAACCTATGTCTTGATTTTTTGTTTAACGTGTTTTTTAAGGAAAAAATCTTTAAGATGCATTTTTTTCCAATCACACACACAGTTAAGAACATTAGCAGGTTAGTACCACAAATTTAAGAACATTAGCAGGTCAGTACCTGGTGATGGTTTGATAAGCAAGTTAACAAATAAAACCTCCATTCTTTTTACAACTTTGTGTTTACTTTAATCATGTGTACCCTCTCTCTTTGTTCTACTTTATCATAATTCTAAGAGATTTTTTTATATCATATATGTTGTTTGAATTAGGTTATCAGTTCTTTAGTCATGACACCTTTTCAAAATAACCTATTAAGTGAATTATGAAATGACACTACAATTTTCAAACTAACTACCAAAGTCAATTTTTTTATTCTATCTTTCTTAAATGACACTTTAAAAAAAATAATATACACAACATACTTTAGACCAAACTTGATCATAACTTATATCTTAATTTTGCACTCTGATATATTAAAAAGTCGCTACACACATGCCATAGTCACACATGTTAGTTTAGCACACCTGAAACATTCCATTAAGGTAATGAAATAAAGAAGTTGTTGAAACAAGGATGACAAAATACGAGCAATATGTTTTATTGCATGGCTATTCATTTCTTCATTTTGGTATGATCCATCTAATCTTATGTAGACAAAAAAAAATTGATGCATAAACAATATCTATGGTATTATGCTTTATAAAATTGACTCACAATGACCACTTGGATCAATCGTGACACTACTACACAATCTCCTCTGATTCTAAGTAACTCAGACCCGAGTGTAGGGCCTCAATCATGTCACGAAAAAAGTGTGTAGGGAGAATACAATGTATACCCAAACCCACCTACAAAACAACCATAATAGTCCCAAATAGCTATAACTATATCGTTTTTCCTAGGATTCAACATTCAACAATTATTCCAAATATCAAAATACAAAAGAATATACACATACAACTATTCCAAATATCAAAAAAGAAAAGAATATACATACCCAAAAAGAAAAGAAAAATGGGAAGAAGAATATAAAGAAAAAGCACATCAATTTTGAAAGTCTTACTTGTCTCACCTATTATCATACTCTTCCCCTTCATGAACATACTTGGTTCCAGTTTTGTTTGATGTATCAACAACATCCTTGCTTCCCTTTGGTGTGTCTTTGTTCCTTTTCGTTGGTCTTTGATTTTGATAATTTAATTTATATCGTGGGAGATGATGATACACATTTTTTGCTCCTCATTTGGTGTTCTTCCTCTAAACTTTGATCTGTTTTGATTTTCCATGTAGGGTTGATTGATTTAGGGGTATCGTGTTGAGTGTGGCTGCCATATATTTCGTTTTTCCCTTCACTTATTTTTTTAGACTCTTAGTGTGTAGTTTTAGACCAATAGTTTTTTCTAACATATCATCTCTTTATCACATTCGCACTCCTTATCTATTTCTTGTTGGGCTTGACATGATTCCTTTTCTTCCCACTTTTCTAGGCCCAAACCTGTGTTTTGTGTGTGTCCAAATTGGTCTCTAACATGAGTAAATGAAGAATTAATTACCCTATGATTCTCTCTTTGGTTTTGCTGCATGAGAAAAGGTATGTTAGTTTTTTCACCTAAGTGGAAATGATCCATTGTTGATCCTTCGTCCATTTGGAATTCAGACTTTTCTTGTTTGTTGCTGGTGGTCGCTGTTTCTCATATTAGGTTTGAAAAAGCTAACTTCTGATGATAATTGGTTTACTTCGTTTTCATAATCTCCATCTATTGAATCCACCGATAATCTCCCTCGTTGATTTATTATATATTCATTTTCTTCTTCTTTTCTCATTGTCATTGAATTACCTATTGGTAGTTTGATACAAATTCGAGCATATTCAATTTCTTCCCAATTTTCTATCTTTTTATCTATTGTCATTAATGTTCCAATTGTTGCAATCACCTTTTAAAAGCATGATTCACTCCACAACGATATTGGAATACCTCTGCATTTTATCTACACCACCTTGTTTCTAGGTACAAATTTTCCTGACCACGACACTATTGATTCGAAGATTTTGCAAACCATTCAACATTATTTTCTATTATCTCTTTCATATTTATTCCTTCTTCTCTAGTGAGTAGAACATATCGATCTTCTAAATATCAAGTTTGAATGCAACATAGGCCCTCCATGATGAAGTTATTCTTTATTTCGCCTACTTTTGTTGAATCCAGTATAGTTTCAATCATGCTTCTCTTCATCCAATCTTTTTCTTGGTCCTCAGTCGTGAATTCTTGTCCATTCCACTACTGTTGTATGACTTTGTTCTTGTTACCACCTTGCACAACTCGCACGTAGGTGAAATCTTTTTCTACTTTTCTTCATACTTTGATCACCCTTCTTTTTCCTTGTTTATGTTGTAAGATATTTCAATGCCTTTGTAGACTGACAAATCTTCTATATTGTGGGTGTTTTACACGAGTTTTCATGTTTCCTAGTCTGATCTAATCCAATTGTTTTTCAAGCACCAGTGCATATCACTTCCCACACACTCAATACACAATGCCACATTTATGTCATCTACTATAACTCACCTGAAACATATTGAAGCCAGACTACATCACACACTCTCCAACATCAAACAGAGATTGTCCAAACACAACTTGCCTACTGGCATATCATATACTCTAACAACCAACTTGATATATTCATTGTTATTTAATGCCTCACTGAAGACACTCACCTATGCATAGTCAAAGAAATTCAAACGAAAGTTGTGAATGGTCCCATATGAAGTCAAGTATCTTTCTTGTAGAGTCGAGGAATCTTGAAGACTTGAGCTCCTTGAAGGAAAAGCATAAGCAATACTGTGATATTAAATCAAGGGTGTTTTTGTAGAAACACATCTTTCCCCCACAAATATCTTCACATGAAGGGAGATGGCATGAAGGGTCAATCCCGCATATGAAGTCTCGTCCCCCCCTCTAAATCAATACAAACAAATAGAAAAAACCTTCTTAAGTTTGTGCCTGTTATTCTCTCGAAATAATAAATCTATCTAAAAGAACACAGTGTGAAACTATTTGTGCAAGATTGATGTACCTTACAATCTCCTCATGTAAGCTTTGTCAGAAATAGAATGCATCACTTTCATGAAAGATTGATGCACCTTATACAAATGCCTCACGGTAAATAAACGCATTTCTCATATCAGAAGAAGTCATGCATGTACTTGTATAGACTAGAATCACCAATTCAATCCCAAAATCAAAAATTGTACTTGTGTAACATAAATGAAGCAAGTCAACAATAAAATTATATAAATAAAAATTAACCAATGCCAAAAAAAAAACATCATGCAAGTGGTGGAATACCAGCACACCAAAGTTTGGAAACATTACAAAAGGCTTAAAACTAACTTAAAAAAATGTAAGATTTAGTTCTAATTAGCAAATGATGGAAAACTAACCATGTGTAGGATTATTTATGATATTTTTCACTTAATGATTGACTAAATTAAAAAAGAAAATGCAATTAAAATAAGCTAGAGAAATTAGTGAGAAGAGGAGGATTTACCACTATGAACTATGAACGAGAGACTTAAAAATAAATAAGGAACAAAAGTTCTAATGAAGAACAAATAAAATTCTCACTTCTAAGAATTTTTTTAAAAAAGAAGCTACACTAAACCTTATATACCATAAATCCTGTACTCATGGGCCAAAAGAAAATACTAAGGCCTATTTTGTAAGCCTCTTAAAAAAAACTACAGAAAATCTCTATTTATAAGAAAATAGAAACATGTAGAATGTTTAATACAAAAGAACAAATACAATTATAAGCCCTAATAAATATCCAACACCAAAATTTACAAAAAAAAAAAATACAAAAATGATATTTTAGCTCCATTCCTATTATGTGGTTCTTAAGGATTCTCAAATTTCATTTTACACCTCCATCATTTATGTGAAATTTCGATACTCACCTTATAGGTTGTTTACTTTAACCTTAATTTTTTGTGTTTTTCTACAACAGTCGTGTTTGTTCTACTTATTTAAAATAGTTAAAAATTATTTAATTAAATAATTTTGGTAAAAATACTTTATTCTAATAATACTATAATTTTTTTATATTTTAATTAATTGAATTAAATAATTTATAGTTATTTATATTAATAGAATGAGTAATTGGAAAATTTATCAGAATTAAATTAGAATAAATACTTTATTATTATATAATATAGTGTTGTGATTTTAATTTTAAGATTTTAGTTAATTTAATTGAATATAGTTATGGATGTCTAAAAATTTGTACGTGTAACAGGTATACGTATTTTTTTACACCCGCATGTTAACGGGATGGGTACAAGTATCATAGTATTCGTACCAGTGGATATTCATATTCGTTATACTCTAATTTAAATTAACAAAAATAAAAAAGCATGATTACAATATTAACATATTGATTTTGAATGTGTTATTTTTGATCAATTGGTTTTAAAATATTACAATTTCTTTATAAATTGTCATTCAACACTATTTAAATGAATTATTTAGACTTTATTTTAAATTTATAAATATTATGTATTATATTTTATTTGAATTTATGATTCAATATGATGTTAAATATTTATTTTTTTCAATACTCGCGGGTACCCAGTTGATATTAAAAAAATATGCAAATACCCGTATAACAGATACATATATGGGTATAAGACAAATATTTATCCAACGGATAAAATAAAAGAAGCTACTATCTGTATCATACTTGCCCACTAATATTCCTAAATATAGTTATTTATTTTAATAGAATGAATAATTAAAAAAAATTAATAGAATAAGTTCATACAATAACTAAATTTATGTGATTCCCTACGGAAGTCATGTTTGTTGTACTTATTTTAAATAGTTAAAATTTATTTAGGGTTTAGGGTTTTCACAACACAAAGGTCACGACCCCAAAAACCTTATTTTCACAACAAAAGTTTGGAAAAGTTACAAAAAGCCTAAAACTAACTTAAAAAATATAAGATCTAGTTCTAATTACCAAATGATGGAAAACTAACATTGTGTAGGATTATTTATGATATTTTTCACTGAACGATTTACAAAATTAAAAAAAGAAAATGTAATTGCAACCAGCAAGAGAAATTAATGAGAAGAGGAGGATTTGCGACTTTGAGTGAGGGACTTAATGATAAGGAACAAAAGTTCTAATGAAGAAGAAAGAAAATTCTCATTTCAAGAAAATTATTCAAAAAGAATCTACACTAAACCTTCTATACCATGGATTTTGTACTCATTCGTCCAAAAAATACTAAGGCCTATTTTGTAAGCCTCTTAGAAAACTACAGAAATCTTCTAATTGCAAGAAAATAGAAACATGTAGAATGTTCAATACAAATAAATAGAACAAATACAATTACAATGCCTATTAAACGCTCAACACAAAAAAATACACAAAAATAATAATACAAAAATGTTACTTTAGCTCCATTCATATTATATAGTTCTTAAGAATGTCTAATCCATTATGTCATCAACTCTTGAATACAATCAAAAGTAATACAAAAAACTTAGTCAAATAAAATAAAATTAGTAGAAGATATAGAAAAATAAAGTAAATAAAAGATTAAATAATAAAATATTAAATGATAGGAAGAAATACAATTATAAAAAGATGAAAATATATAAAAACAATGATAAAGAAAATATGTTGATTCTACTACTTTTTTAAAATAAGATTCATTATCTATTATCTAAAGATCATTGTTTAGGGTTTAGGGTTTAGGGTTTAGGGTTTAATTGATTATTGCCTTAGATTTTGAAATCAATCAATATAAATTTTCAAATAATTTGTTATCGTTTTTATTTTTAACCAAAGTACAATCTCAATTAAAAATAAGAATGTTTAAAAAAAATAATAATAAAGAGTATGTGTATAAGCTAAAAGCTAAAGAAGTAGTAGTACGAACTAATCTCTTCGACAATGATAGAAGAGATTTGATGAGTTTTTCGTGAATATAACAAAATTCCTTATAATCTATATTTGACTATTATGAAGAGCTAAAAAATAATGAATTATCTATTATTGTATGTTGATAATAATTTAAGACGAGACATAGATAGATATAGGTACAAATAAAAAGATTTTGAAGATGGAAATTAAAAGAAATCAAGCACAAAATCAATTTGTTTTATATTCATTGCAACCCATCAACATTTATGAAAAAAAAAACATTTTTTTATGTATATCCAATTTCGTATAATCTCATTCCTTACAAGTAGAGATGGCAAATAAACCTGTTTTCGTGGGTATTGCCCAAACCCGTCCCCGTTTTGATGGGGAATCCCGCATTGACTGGGTATGGGTATGGGTATAGGGAATCTCCGACTTTTTTAATTAGGTATGGGGATGGGTATGAGGATGTATATATCCCCGCCATAATACATGTTCCCGTCATATCTTTATCTTCATTTAAATTATTAAAATATTCACAATTAATTAAATAACTCATATATATATATATATATATATATATATATATACTTTCAATTTTTTATTTCTTCTAATTATTTGGTTTGTCATAAAACTCATTCGCATTTCCAATATATTTTTCATCTTATTATAACCTTTATGTAATTATGTTAAAATGATGTATGTCAATTAAAAAATTGTATGTCTCACATTTGAATATTTCTATTATTTTTTAATATTTTTATTTATTATATCTTTTCTTTTCATATAAGAATGTTTAGTACTTTCAATTTAAGTGTTTAATAACATAAACCTTTTATGTATTAGGTAATATAAAAAAAATTATTTACTTATTATTATTCATTTGTGTTTCATTTGAAGAACTCCTTTGTTTCGCTAAAACAATTTTCGTTATTTCTCGACCATTGAGTATATATGTTGATATTTGAAAAATTTTCTTAGATTTCTAAGGTATTTTTCATCTTATTATACTTTTAATTATACATTTATTTTTTTTTGTACGATTTATTTAAATAGTCTCTCAAATTGTTTCTAAGACACACATTTGTTAATTTTTTAATATTTTTATTTTTTGTTTATTTTCATCATGTAGAATACTAATTCAATATATTTTATCTAATTATTTTTTATTTTCGAAGATGGAAATTAAAAGAAATCAAGCACAAAATCAATTTGTTTTATATTCATTACAACCCATCAACATTTATGAAAAAAAAAAAAACATTTTTTTATGTATATCCCATTTCGTATAATCTCATTCCTTACAAGGCCATTGTTTTATGCATTTTTTTCAAATTTCATTTTACACCTCCATCATTTATGTAAAATTTTAAAACTAATCTCATAGGAAGTTTAATTTAACCATCATTTATGTGATTCTCAACGGAAGTCATGTTTGCTGTAATTATTTAAAATAGTTAAAATTTATTTAATTAAATAATTTTAGTAAAAATACTCTATTCTAATAATACTGTAATTTTTTTTTTAAATTACAACAAATATACAACAAGATTTTACACAATAAATTCTACAGACGATACAGAAACAAAGAAACATACAGTAAGCTGAGTTCCCACTTTACATTCCCTATATACACTACAAAACCTGGTTCTAATAGAGGAAGATGTAACACTATAATTATGTTTCAAAGTGTATGAGATTCTAAACAAAGCCCTTCAAATAAAATTTAAGTTTATAACGTAAATCAAAACGAAATTAAGTTTTATTTAAGTACAAATAAAATTTGACTTTGAAACATAAAAGAAAAAATGTTCATAAAATTTATGATGATGAGTGCAACACCATGATTTTCATTTTTCTATTGGAAAATTTTCTAAATGCGGAGCTAACCATATCCACGAATGAAAGTAAAAAACGGATGAGGTCGCAATTAATTACTAAATAAAAGTGAAATTAAATGAATAATTATAAAGTCTATGGAATGGGAGAGGGAAACTTCCATCAATTTTCAATGCATTGAATGATTGATTAAATCAATCACGAAACAGTCTTTTCATTTCTTTTCGAAAAACGTTGTAAAAGGTAAGAATACTACGGATTAAACATATAGTGAAGATTAAAATTATTGTAAAATAAATCATTTATAACTGCCATAATATAAAAACCAAAGATGATAAATGGTGATAAAGTACATAAAAGCAAAGCAAAATGAAGACAGTAAAAAA
>Ga0214543_1000645_pt1 | contig 60527 bp, 31 predicted proteins | sample CNSS2metaG_FD_160094 | JGI IMG/M metagenome (GOLD analysis project Ga0214543, IMG submission 160094) | Root nodule microbial communities from cowpea collected in UCLA plant growth center, Los Angeles, California, USA - CNSS2 | ecosystem: Host-associated > Plants > Roots > Nodule | place: USA...
GAATAGAGTTAAAACGATATTGCTTCCAAATTTATAACATTATTGCTTGCAAATTTTAAAGATAGTTTTTTTTTTTTTTTTTTTTTTTTTTTTTATTTTGGTTTTTTTTTTTTTTTTTTTTTTTTTGAGTTTTGTTCTGCACACATCCAAACATGAAAGAGAGAAAAAGTAAAAAACCAAAATTTTCTTCTGTTACTTTACTTCACAAACTGAGTAAGATAAGATTTTGAACGTTAAAAATGAAAGATGGTGAAATATATTTTTCCGTCCTTAAAAATATAAAGCTATGTTTCTTTAGCTACAATTTTTAAAAAAATAAATAATAAGTTTATAGAACGTATAACAATTTTTTAATTAATTTAACCATATATTTTTATTTCAGTTCTTAATCATATGTTAATATTATTTAAGTCGTATAATTTTTTAGGATTTGGTTAACGTGATTCACAGGTTACCATTTCATGAAAATTTTAAAAAACATTTTATAATCTTTTGTATTCGTGTAAAACGGTTGATGTAGATCGCATATTCTTTACTTTTTTGTTTAATCTCATCGCATTGTATTAAACTAAATATATGTTGGTTAATTTGTTTTAAGTGGATTAAAGATTCTGTCAGTATTTTAAGGGTTAAATGTATTCTTAATTTTTAAATTACTTTAAAAATGATTTTTTGTTCTAAATTAAATATATACATGTTTTGTTTTTGTATTTTGTGAAAACAAATAAGTATACAGTACATTTAATTACGAAAATCATATATGAAATAATCCAGGTGCATTTTAGTGGCAGATATTTTACCATGAATTTTATAGAATGTAAGTATGTAGTTTAATTTCGGAACAAAAACAAATCTTTAAAATAATTTATAAACGAAAAACATGTTTAACACATATTTTAAGTATAATAAATAAAAAAACGAAGTCATTAAATTCATAAAGTAGGAATCACAAACAAATTTATTATTTGGTAGAGAACTTCGCATTGACAAAATATATAAGTAATACCTAATTACCAGGTATGAGGACAAAATTAAATATATCGATATATTTATCGTTTTCATTTTAATATTTATCTCTGTTCTCACATTCTTTTCATTTAAACTTATTAAAACACTTTTAATATTAACTTTTATTCTATCTTTACTTTTATTCTAAAAATAAAGATAAAAATATTAATTTTATTTAAAAATACAAATAAAATAATCAAATCTACACTCATCTCTCCTAACCATCTTTTAAAAGATGCAAAAGACGGGCTCTTGATAAAAAGAAAAATGTTTTGTGAATCTGACCAAAGTTTATGTGAAGAAATACTTTTTTATTATAATTATTATTATAATTATTATTATTATTATTATTTGAAAAAGGCATCTAACCATCGACATTTCACATTATTAAACATGGACGCCCCCTGTTCTGCTGTGAAAGCAGACACAATAGACAAACATTAAAAAATCTTCATATAAATTTTTTTAAAATATTCTATAATTTTATTAAAATTTGTTTTTACTAGAAAAAACTCCTTAAATTAATGTGACGAATCATTCATTAAGATATGGGATGTCTTAGTTGTATGCATAAATAAATTGATTACGTAGTACTAATATTATATTAGAATAAAATTATATTTTTCACTTATATTATTAGAACACAAGCCATGGAAATAGGCTTTGCATGTTTTTTGCACTCTCAGTTGAAAAAAAAAACATCAAATCTCTAATAATAATAACGTAGTGGTTAGTAATAAGGAACATATTATTTATTTATTAATTAACACAAAGTTTAAAAATGTCTAGGCCAATAATTTACTGATTAGTGTCAACTATATCAAATTATATACTCATTTCTTGACATAGTAGTAGATTGTTATAATAATATTTTAGTGGTTAGGTAATCAAGATCTTAATAATTAATTTGGATGGTACTGGAGTTAAGTACTATGGGATGGTGAGAAAATATGTGGACAGGTTACATGTAATTAAATGTTCAATCTATAATTTAATGTTTCCAAAAGAGTAAATTGAAGTCTATATCAATACATTAATTATACAAAGAATCATTCATTATATTTATCAAGCTTAAATTAGGTCAATAGAGCTATTTCCTTATTTATTTTCGTTTTTTGATCGTATACCAGCCCGTTAAAATAAAGCAATTTTAATTTTTTTTTTTTATTTTTTAATATTTCCAACTATATTTAGTGTTTATTTTAGTTCTGATAACTTAAATGTAGCTTTAAATCATTTTATTATATTAACAAGTGGATATATAAAAAGTTTATAATAATAAATATAATAATTCTAGTAATAGTTGAAAAATGTTAATATTTATAAGAGTTAAATATTTTTTTCTTTAATTTTTACTAAAAATTAGAATTAGTTTTCTTTAAAATTTTGGTTCAATTTAATCTCAAATTTAGAAATATGTACATTTATTTATTTTTATCAAATTATATTAAATTTATTTGATGTTTCAAATATATTTAGAAATATATTTATTTAAATCTAAAATATGATCTGGTGACAAGTTGTTAATTGTATATCTTTATTTTGACTGTTTGTTCTTTTTCTAAAAGGACTTGACTGGCCGTTCTTCTACGTGTTTGAATTTGTGCAAGAAATACTCACAATTAAATTTTTGTTTTTTATGGTGGAGAATTTTCTCCAAAAAGAACTGAAAATATTACCTTATAAAATATAACCTCAAATATTATTGGTGTGTGAAAGGAGTACTGGTACATACTTATTTATATACTTTAGTTTTAGAAAACCCATCTTTATACATATCTAACCATCTTAAGATATGTAAGTAAAAAGAATCAATTTCATTGATCACAAACTTAAATTCTACTTTTCTATTTTTTGTTTCATGATGTTAGCTGTTAGTTTATAAAGTAACACTACCAAGAACCAACGTGTAGTAAAAGGTTACCAATAAGTTAATCCCGTAACTAACAGTCATGATCATCCATTAATACACTTTTGCTACAATTAAGATTCCCATTTACAATTTACAAGAAATCTAATGTCGTAAGAAAAAAGGAAAAAATATCCAAAACTTCTGTACACTAGTTAAGTTATATACTTTGGAGTTGTTTTATATATAAAAAATAATTTTTTAACTACTAAATTTTAATAACTTTATTTTGTAATATGATATGTTATTTTTAATATTTTAAAATCACTTAAATATTATATCATATCGTAAAAAAAAATTGTCAAAAATTTAATAGTGAAAATATCGTTCTTCTTTATATATTTGTGACTAACTTTCTCCCTTTAACTTATAATAAAGATTCTGTTGGTGGTAGCTTGAAACTTGGTCCTTCACCAGAGAAGTCAAAAAAATATCTAACCAAAGATAAAAATCTTTGTACAGAGAAATATATTGGTTAATGTGTTATTACTTGGTTGTTCTAACTTTTTTCTTTCCCTTCATTGGTACTGCAGGCTTTTGACTAGCAGATCCTCGTCCAACCTTTTTTGGTCGACCAAAACCTTTCTTCTTCACACTCAAGGATTCCACAGAGGATGGAGAATCAACTTTAGTAGGTTTTTTGGTAGCATGTGAAACCCCAGATACAGAGTTATTTCCATTTCCACCACAAGCTTTTGCTATTATTTTTCTATTACCAGATCGTATGCTTCTTGGTTTCACATGAAGATTATGTATAGGTAATTTAATAGCTGCATTGGTAACTTCACTGGTGGTGGTGACTTTGTTATTCGTATCCTTCCAACAACTTTCCTTTATTTTTTTTGTTACTATGTCTCTTAGTAACAGAGCAGATTTGTATTCACGTGTGCTCTTGGAGTAGAAGACTAAAGCATTGTTAGTGAGTAGGAGCATGTCTCGAAAAAGTTCTACACTTGATCTAATTGTTTGGTCGCTGATTCTCGACCTTATGGTGTCAAAATCCATGTGTTGTCGAATCATTTTCTTGTACCTCCCTCTCTTCTGTTGTTAAATATTAGAACAACAAATGATTAACATAATCCACAGGGTAAAGATCGATACTAATTATACATCAAAGAAACTGTTACACATACCTGACTATCAAGTCTACGACGAAATGCAGAAGCACATTTGGTTTCAAAAATAGAATCCAAAATCTTCATCATGTCTTCCACCCTACTACTCTTTTTCAAGTTCCTATTCTGATAATTTACACCGCTTGATTTGGCAACTTCACTGTAGTTACTGGTAGAACTTTCTTTACACCATGACATGACATCAACTGAATCTAACAAAACACTCTCTGCCATGCTTGGTTCCTTCGTATTTTTGCCACAATCCTTCCTTTTCCTCTTCCCTCTTCGTTTCTTAAAACTCCCACCTTCTCCTTCGTATACAGCATATGCTAACTTATCTACATTCAAAAGTGTGTGAGGCTTAGTCTCGAAATGTTGAACAGGCACAGATGGAAGAGTTTGATGAGTGAAACTCCCAGCAGAAAGTCCATCTTTTGATGTGTTGTCTTTGGTGGAAGATTCAACTCTTTCTAGTTTATGTGAAGCTACATGCAACTTTGGACCAACTGATCCATTATCAACATTATCAACATCACAACCATCTCTTTTATCATTCTCACCACCCTTCAGGCTTTCAAGCTTAGATTCTAGAGACCTGAAACAAACATGTTTTTGTATAATGAAAACCTCAAACAATTGTTGTCTCTTTGTAGCAAAATGAAGAGAAAAAATTGCAACTGACCCAATTGAATCTTCAGATATCTCTAGAGATCTCTTCAACTCTGCTACTCTAGTCTTCCTAAGCTCCTCATACCAAGCCCTGAGAATGTCATTCCTTTGAACTTGAGAACAAAAATGTCATTTTTACCATATTACAATGAGAAAAACCAATGTCTTTGTGTATTTCATAAAATGTACAGTGAAAAAACAAATTCAATTCTTTTTAAGAAATGTATTGTACTTACTTGTTTCCAGAATATCGTTGTAGCAGATCTTCATATTTGTCTTTGCATACCTGCAAAAGTTACATATCTCATGGATAATTCGGTATGAATATTGTGAAATCACAAAAATCCATACTCAATTTCACATTTAAATTCACTATAGACTTAATTGAACTATTAAGCTAATCTTTATATTATCAACACAAAGTAATCAATGCAAAATGAGACAAGTCACAAGATCAGCAATGTTTAATGACTCAATCAAAGATAAGAAGCATGTTTATATGGTTTGGCCATTGACAAATTAGTTTATTCAGTTTATCTATAAATATTTTTAAAAGAGAATGAAATAAATTGTTTATAAGCTAAAGTTATTTTATGCATAAGGTAATCTATAAAAATGATCTTGTATAACTTTTCTGTTTTTAAACTTGTTCATAGACTAGTTTTATTTCCTTTTTTCTTATTTATTTCATATAGAAAATTTGTCCAACTATATCTTAAAAAATTCTTTACATCTACTACTTTTACACATATAAACATTTTTATCATGATTTTTATGTCATATACAAGGATGACAAAAAAATAATCTTGCATTATGTTTGAATAAAAGATTTATGCAATTTTAAAAAACTGAAATACAAAATATTTAAATTACTAAAAATGAATTATTTTTATTTTTAAATATTTTATTTATCTAAAGTAATTAAAAATATATTACATTTAAATTTTTTTATTTAGTAAAATAATTGATTTTTTTTTCTAGATAAAATTTTATTTTAAAATTAGTAATTAAGTTTAAATGTTCTAAATATTATTTAATAAATAATTAGTTCTGAAATTATATTTTCTTTTCAAATTTCAAATTTTATTGTTTTAATTATTTGAAATACTTTTAAATTTTTAAATTTTAATTTTTAAATTTTTGTATTATACTCTAGAAAAGTTTAAATTTATCAAATAAATAAATTATTTTCTTAATTATCTTATCCGAATATATTATTAGTGAATAATAAATATGAGTATCTTAATTAATGTTTGCAATGAGATAACTGTGAATATTATAATATCTAATTTTTAAAATACTTATTACTCATAATTAGCAGTTTCATTTGAATATTTATTTTACAACAAGTTAATGAATATTGATGACTAAAACCATAACGATTAAATAATCACTCAGTGTTTGAATTTTATAAATTTGTATTTTTTTTTAGACAGATGGAGTTAGTAGTTATCTTTTAAAAGGTTAGTTTATCAATATTTATACTTTCTGGCGCAGCCTACTTTTTTTTAAAAATAATTTTATTAGTATTAATATCTAACTGTATATTTATATTTAAGTTTTTATACGAATTTCTGTTTTAAATAATTAACTTTATATAAAATTATGGTATGAAATTCAAATTTATCCTTATTTAAAACTTTGAAATGTATACTGTTTTTATGTATTAAACGATATTCTAACTTAGATATTATAATGTCGATCTAACACATTATTTAAATGTAAAAAAAATTAATATTAATTCTTTAAAATAATTATATCTATTTATCATCAAAATATAGAGAAAAAATAGTTACGACTAATTTAGAAACAACTTAATATATGTAATCTTCAAAAATTGAGGTGGGTATTTTTAAATAGGTATGAAATGGGTAGTAGGAAAATTTTTTAAATGGATAATAAATAGTTAATACATGTTCCTTCTTGACTCCACGTATTCCTAATTACACATACGATTATATTGATTATCATAATTATGAAACACATAATTCGACTATCATTCATCATTACAAATAAGAAGCAAAGTATGTGTCAGTCCAATAGTTATTTGGTAGTTATGATGTAAAATGTTGACAATCTCATGCGTGATTTGTATTAACCTCGCTATTTTGTTATTAAATTAACCAAATAATATAACTTTTAAAATATTTTATTTTTATTTCTCACGCATTCCCACCCTATTAAATAACTAAACATTCAAGTAGGTATGTTTAATGAATAATATTCCTTGCTTGGCAAACACATATATCTTTGATTGAAACAATCTTTCATTTTACGCAACACTTATAAAACAAACTAAACATATGTTCACTATAATTCATGAACTACGAAAGCATAAATTACCAAATTGAAACGCAAAAACCAAAATGAAAACTGCTCGAATAGAATTTACTTTTTTTTTTTTTTGGCATTTATTTTTACTCTTTGTTCTTACTTTCCATAAGTCTTTTAGGTTGTCAATTATAACTTCATAATGAAATATATTTGCTTGCAATTCTCTTATGGACAAAAAGATTAAAACATTTACTTTAGCAGAAAAATAAAAGGATGAGAAAAATTGTATGTTGAGTTCAACCCTTCCTCTAACAAAATGACGATAAAAAAATAATAAATAGAACGTAGTAAAACATTTGTCTTAATGCTGAAATCAACTGCTTTCAAAGAAGTAAACAATAATGAAATTTAATAACGAAAATTCTTCTAGTAATGTTTTATTGTTGAAGTTTTAAATATATTTAAAAATAGTATGAACTTAATGTTAATACAATCCATGAAAGAGAAAATAATGAATAAGCAACGAATTTCAAATAAAGTATAAAAGAAATAATGCAATTGAATTTTGTTTTATTTATTTTTAAAATCGAAAGATCAAGGAGAGAAAATAAAAAGTTGTTTAATGAATTATTAATTGTTGATTTTACCTCAGGAGTAATGGTGTAAGGAAAAACTGTTCGGGCTCGGAGCTCGGTGGCAACAATGTTCCAATCTTTGGTTCCATGACGGAGAATGGCCCCACCAAGGAGGAGCTCCTCCCAGGTGCCCCATCCCTTCATCGTCTCTGCTCCCATCACCTTTCACATCTAATAACCTTTCTTTAATAATATCATATGCACCCAAAACAATGTTGCCTTTGTTACAGAAAAAACAAAAACACTAAGTTTTTTGGTCAGAAAAGCTTGAACAAAAATGACTTGGGAGTGTGGAGAGACAAGGCAACAAAAGCTATTTTCTGGCAAAATTTGGGGAAATGGTGGTTTTTGTTAGTTTGATGTGGTTTTCTGAAATGTTTTGTTTGTTTTGGAAGAGGGTGGTTTGGTTGGGCAAAAGAATGTAAATTTAGTTGACAGGTTATGCGTGAAATGAGGGGATGAGAGATTCTAATTGTTGCTCACAGAAAGGTTTCGAATTTGAAGTTGGAATATCTTAAAAAACAATTACAGTAACATCATAAACAAATCGAAAAACAAAATTATGGATGATGAAAAATTGACAGTTGTACGTTTCTAATTATGGCTCCTTTCTTTCTCTCTCTACCACTGTTTTTCTCTCTCTCCACAACTTTCTCTGCATTCTTCAATTAATGAATTTGCTAATTTCATTTTTCATATATTGCAAGTTTCTTTAGAGGATGAAAGCCTAATTTTAGAAAGTGATGTTTAACAAGTTGTGGACTCACTCGCACATGCTTTTGGATTTGTCCATTTTCGTATGCCTTATGCTTTGGTTTAGGTGTTTATTGCTTGTTTTGGTTTATCATGATATTTTTTGTTTTTCATGGTTGGTACTTGGTGGGTGTTGTGATTATGTCATAATAACAATGAACATGGAGAAAGTTTGTTCTTAAGGTTAACATAATGACAAAATTAGTTTTACAAATTTTTACGAGGAAGATGATTTTTTTTTCCAAGTTTGAACATATTTATTATTACATAGGATAAAATGTTTAATTTTGAAGAACCTACCTATTACGAAAATGAGTTTATTTCTAATGGATGGGTTTACTATGTGACACGATAATCCTGGAGGACAACATCATAGGCACTATATAAATAAAAGAAGCTGGAGCAGCTTGAACAAAAAAATGAAGCTCCATTTCATTGAAAATAGAACATGAGATATACATAAGAAATATGCATGACTATTTCTTACTACTACTACTACATACATCTGACTGATACATATGGTGATAGTCAATATTATATGCACCAAGGTGCACCAAACCCCAGTTCGGGTGAGTATTAACGGTAGTAACCAGACAACAATTGAAGAAGAAAAAAATAGGTACAAGCAATATAGCCAAGATTAGTGAAGTTATGGACACATGCCTTCACAAACAAGTGTTGGAAGACCAAGATCCTCAGATGGTTGCTTCTAGCTTTAAGTGTCTGAACACGAGGTAAAACATTAGATATAATGCTCTTCCATCAACAAAGCCGATGATGACAGCTAATAGAGCAAATCATCAAGACAAAATTGTAGCCTGCGATCACAGCAACCCAACATGAAACCTGTAAGTTTTGAGCACAGTCCTGCCTCAAACCATATTGAGCCACGTCATTCCCTCACAATTTGGCATAAACTTCATACAACATTTTCAGTTAGGACTGCTGAAGAACAAGATTTAACTCTAGGGCAGACCTGGCCAATAATCCACCCCTCCTGCAGCAAAAAAGAAAATGAAGATGTGATTCATTTTCTTGATGAGATGTAAAAAACCCGGTAATAAGTTAATAATACTTATTTAGGAAAACTGAGAGATTATGCTTCATAAAAAACAGAAACATGAATAATATGCCAAAAAAGAAAAAAAAATGCAATTCTGTGATATTCCTTTTACTACTTGAATTCATAGTTGCATACCCTACTTGCCTTTTCCCACCATAAGATTGATATTTTCAATGTCAAGCGAATGTTAACAACTCAGAAATAAAGACCAGCACCAGATGAACAAAAATTGTTTTCAATTTACATATTTGTCGACACCATTAAAAACTGCATGATTACCGTATCAGTATTGGAAGGATCATTTGGATTTTTTGCAGTTCCATAAAGCACTGGTTGCAGCATTCCCGTCTGTCCTCAAGATTTTATAAAAGTTAGGTTCGTTCACATGTAAAATACATGAGAAAGGGAAAAGAATAATATGTGAAAATGGAGGTCACCTTTCCTCTTGATGTAGATCAACACCAACAGAGGGAGGTGCTGAAACAGTTGCACGTATTGTTGGACCAAAAACTGCTACAAGCTTTAACAGCATATCCAGTGACACCTTGGTATGTCTGTACAGTAAGAACAGAGTAAAAATGAGATGAATAATAAGCCCCGTGTTCAGCAACAGAAGTAAGCGGTGTATCACCATGATTTTTCAAAACCAATATATTAATAAACGATTACCTTTCTATCTTGCTATCAAGCAAGCCTGTGAGCACAGGAAGTAAGCAAGAAAATAAATCCATGGTGAAAATCTCCATCTTCTCCACAAGGACACTGATAACATCTGCTTGAACCTGCATCAAAACGAAACTAATTTCAGGACTGTATATTCAATAAGAAAACCATAAGTTTCTAGTTAAAAAACACCACAAAAATAAGCCTATAAGTGGCATAGCACTACTCATAAAATACGCACAGATTGATCTGGCAGCTTTCTCAAAGCACTGGTAGCGCCTTTAATATCATTGCGCTCCCAAAAGTGCCGCACAACCTACAAAAGTAAACATTATTACCATGACGAGTCAGTAACGTTAATTACAAAAGTGGTTCTAGTTTTTATCATTTTCTTTCTTTAACCCTGTTTAGCAGACAATCATAAAGTTGTACATCAGCGTTACAGCGTAAGGCCTAACACTGTTATGAGTTCCACATCTAAGAATAATAAAGACTGAAACATTGAGTATTAACAACTAGCAAAACTTACCTGTAACTTTGTCAAGCGTGAGCGAAGATTACTCAATGTTACATCATGAGTTTGCATCAGACCTTCAATGATTTCTTCCTCATTTGAAGAGTTTGAATCCCGTATAGAAATTTGAGGCTCAACTTTCTGCAATATTGATAAACATAAACACTATTTAGTTGAATTACCTAAAAGTAACAATTTGTGAAAATGAGTTCATGATTAAATTTGATCTTTCACATTCTTTCAAGGCATATATATATATGAAACCCCTTTTTTACTAGGTACACTAAAAGAAGATGGACAGTGAATTTTAGAGAAATAAAAATAGAAAGAATATTGAAACTTGTTCAATGATCCAAATTTGGATAAGGGTGCATTCGGATTGTGTTTCATGAGAAAAGATCTGAGAAACTAACTCCTAAACTTACAATGCAATGTATAAATGTTTGAGCCTGTTTATTAGATACTAACTTCTTCACAAGATATTTATTTCCTCTAGACCAAATTAGGCAATTGCATTTAACCTAGATATTACAGATCAGCAACTAAAGAATACTCTTAGAAATTAATACTGACAAACATAGCATTTAAACTAAATTTCAATACGGCTGCAAGGTTGCTTGTATCCGAAACTCATTATCTAGATGGGTCTAATTTTGCATTCTTTATTTTATCATGTCTGGGTGTTCTAGCATAATAGCTTAACCGAACTAAAAAAAAAGAAAAACCTGATAACATATGCACAAGAAAAACTGAGAAACCAATACTTGAGAGAATAAAATAATATTTTCCTGATATAATTTTAAATTACATATTTTCAAACCCTTTCACCGAACAAAGTCACAAATACCCGTACCAAATTATCAACCCTATCAAAATTTCAATTGGTTAGTATCAAAGTATAAAACCTACAAACTACGGACCTTGATATGCATGCTAGTATCAAAAAAATTTTAAGTGAAGATAATTTTACCAGTGTGTCAGGAGATTTATCAGTTTCCAATTTTGTCGTCTTGGGAACAGAGGGCAGATTGGGAACAGAGGGCAGATTGTTTCGATCTTCAATTAAGGGAGTTCTCTCTCTCCTCTCACATACTATAGTGACTGTTGGAGATGCTTTTATTTGATCTTCATGGTGAACTTTTTCTCTCGTTTCAGTTATTGTGGGGAGGAATACATTAGTTTGATCTTCGTCGATTTGAATCTTTTCCCTTCTCTCAAACCTCTCAACCAATGACCGGGTCCTTCCTCGTACAACAGCAACTGCAAGAATAGAACATAAAAATATTTAATTTTCAGTGTCTTTTACAAGGTATAAAATATGAAATTGCATATAAAAGGGATTGCAGACCTCCATTGACGTATTTAACTGGACTACTTTCTTCCTTGTGAGGTAAGGATTCATCACCTGAAATATAATAAGAATGTCACTTGTAACCTCGAAAGACTCAACTTTAATCATAAATAATAAGCCAAGGTATGCATAACATCTCTGTTTGAATCACCTTATACATGGAAGTTCGGCTCTTTTTCTAAAGCAGAACCAAATCTCAACAAGCTACTTGTCAGAAAACCTACTTGTTCACATCCCTAAAAAGTAATTATCTCTCCAGAGTCTTAGCCAATAGTTTACTCACTATTTTTCAAAGGAAATATAAGTTGGAAGTCAAAGGCAAACTATGCTACAGAGAATTTCATAACATTTCGACATATTTAAAACCAAGGGGCAAATGTAAATATTTCCGAACAAAATATGATTAGTAATTAGCCTTTATTGAGAGGGTTAAGGAAGCACGTGGCATTAACTAAAAATATAGGTTGGGATCAAAGGACAAAAAAACAACAATTCAATAAATGAGAGTTAAAATACTTGAGCCTAATGAAGTTAACAATCTACTCACGGTATAGCTGAGGCAAGAGAATTTGTTTATAGCAATGGAACAGTAAACCAGATACAGTAGATTAAGAAAATACGGTAGGGATAGGGAACTATAAAATAGGCAATAACTTGCATTTGATATGCTCAGTGGTTAATAAGAAAGCTTACATTTCTTTTGGTCAGAAAATCTACTCGGAGACATGATCTTGTCAAACTTGTCTGTAACACTCTTGATAGGATGTTTATCTTCACAAGATTCTTTGACTTCCTTCTGAGGTCCTAGATTTGTTTGGAACTTGAGTTCTTTTGTACTGTCTAATTTAATTGCAGGATCACTAAAGGTTCCAGACTTCATATCTTCTGAAAACTTATCAACATCAAATCTGCCAGTGGATGCTCTCCTTACATGAGCTGGTTTGAGTAACATTCCAGGCTTAGTCTTTGAAAAGGTGATGGTCTCTTTTTCAGATTTTGATGAGACTTTACCCTCAGTAACATCCCGAGGTACAATGTTCGGTGCAATGAAAGATTTTCTAATTGCTTGTTCATTTGATTTTACACGAATTCCTGTCAGAGGACTCTGCTTCATTGTTCCCAAGTTGCACATTTCCTTGAATTCCTCTGGGAGATCTACTTTTTCAGAACTTAAAGACCCTGATCTCGGTAAAGTAAAAGGTTTCCCTCCAGAAGCTTTATATGGAAGAAATAAGCATTTTATCAGATACACAATTGGTAAAATGATTAGATTTATAATGCATAGACACCAGAACTATGCAACTATTATGCATGTATCCTCATTCATCATGTCAAGAAATTTACTTGATGTTATCATGTAAAATTAAATCAAGTTTAAGTCACTTCAACAAAGCTGCAAACACAAACACACTCTTTGCTAAACCACACTCTTTGCTTTATGGGAGTATGCTGTCTAATAATCTGATAGGTTGTACCATAAAGCACAGACTCTTGCAGAGGCAAATGTTTAAGAACCTTGACAAATCCAAATCTAAACCTAACTTAATCAACATTATCAAGGATGGCAAGATAAAGCAGTTAAAGAGCAGTAATTCAGTATGGTTTGGTTTTAGCAAGTTAACAAACGCCAATAAGGAATATCTGTGTTGGCAAAGCATTAAAATGCAGCAAAAGTCCATCAAATGAGGCAAAAACAGTGCAACTTATGATACAGAACTTCAATTTCCAAAGAGTAACTAAAGAAAAGGAAAAAGAAGAAAACATAGGCTTACAGTCAATATATATATTCTTTATCTCTTTTGATTCATCAGGAGACATGCTGCGCAATCCAGAGGTTGGTCTTTCATTAACTTCAACTTTCTCTATTTTACTATTTTGAATATCATGTTTTTGTTCTGTGACTTCATTTTTTTTGGGATCCAAGCCAGCACCATATGGCTCAATAAGCTGAAATGTTGAAACTACCAGTCAGAATATGGCCAACGAAAATAAAGAGAAAATTCCATCTCAAAATATATTTCATTTGGGCTAAGTGGATTTCATTGTACTACTGTTGCAGTTAATACCCATATTATTTGAAATATTATCTCAACCATTTACTATCGAGAAATAAACATATAAAACTGATTACTAATACTATTAACTAATAATAATAATGAGCAAAGGTAGATTTATTTTTTATTCTTAAGCAAACCTAGAGTGCTATTGCTCTATACCATATTATTTGAAATATTATCTCAGACATTTACTATCTTTACTATCGAGAAATAAGCATATAAAACTGATTACTAATACTATTAACCAATAATAATAATAATGAGCGAAAGTAGACTTTTTTTTTATTCTCAAGCAAACCTGGAGTACCATTGTTCTATACACATACATCATTAAATGTGCTGGAATTCTGTTTTCCAGACTATTAAATTTTTTTCCAATTTCAGTATTGCATAAGCAGGGCTGAAGTGATGACATCACGCAACTTTACAAGTACACATTCATAATTATAACAAAACTAAATATATGAATATAACAGACACGACATGTCTCTAAACTAAAATGTAAAAGCAAGCAATACAAATTAATAACATAGTGGGTCCTACCGATATATCTGCTACCCAGATTCCAACAGAATTCCGGTAGAATGAGCACCCCAAAAGTTTCCCATCGTGAATACAAAGATCACCAAGTGTTGTCCATCCCATATCAACAGTATCATGACAGATAACAGGTTCCCATGAATACACCTACAATATATCGGTATAGCAAATGACATCTTTAATCAGTTGCAAATGCTGTATTATGAATTTATATATAACCTAAAAATTACAACTTTTACCTTCAAACCATCTTCATGCCCAGTAAATAGGGTCCTTCCATCAGGATGAAAAGCTATTGAGCGTACCCCAGAAGCCTTGTAAAAGTAATATGATATATTTCAGATATCTAATACAATTAAAAGTGATATTATTTATAGTTGTTAAAGAAAATGCAATAGTTTACACTTATCAAAGATTATAAATTTTATTTTGCTGCACAAATGTATTTGGCAGATTTTGGACAGTTAGACATTTTAAAATTTCAAAGGCATATGTTTGTTACATAAAAAGTAACTATATAGAACACAAGAACATTTTAGGCATCTACAAGCTTAATATTAAGATAAAATACACTATAATCTGCAGAAAACAGAAAAATATTTAATCCAAATAAATGCACAAAATGGAACGATATACTTGTCCATAACTACATCAATAAATTTTCACAAAAAATCTCATCTGCAACTAAAAACAATGTGATGACAAACTGGAAAGAAGTGTCATGAAGGATGATTCAGTACACTACTACTAGTTGAAAAAGAGACCTGGAAGCAGTGATAGTACACAACTTGTCCAGAGCTTTTGTGAAAGAGTGACAGAACAGACAGAGATGCAAGAACAAATCATGGCATAAATGAATATAATTGTTTCCTTTCAGAAAGTCTAGATACCTCACGTCTGGCAGATCCAATCAGCTCAAAGGTTTCTAAATCCCAGAATTTCACTGTTCTATCTGCGGAGCCTGCAAAACAGTTTGTGAATTTCAATAAGTGTTTTTCATTAACTTGCATATATTAGTGATAAACCAGGCCTAACTTAACCCCAGAAGTTAGATAGTTAGATCAAGAGAGGAGGTTTACGCAAGTCTTATAATGATTTACTTTAGCCATATTCCTAGCCAATGTGGGACATATCCTAACATCACATGTATACAAACAGTAAGTTTGTAGAAGTTTTGGAGATAAAGCAGATAAGTATAGAACACATTACAATTGACATTTAGCAAAACCATAACACATTTCACATCCCCAAGACAAACGTCTGATAATATCCAAATATTTCGCATTTTATTTATTAAGAATAACTTTAATACACTGCATGACATAATAGGTTAGTTTAGATGAAAGACTAATTATTAAATGATAATTACAGAATTTGGTAAGAGCTAATTAGATATCTACAACATAGATGTGGAAGTTTCATAGTTTGAATCTTCTATAATTACAAGACCTACCTCACTTAAATTAAAATACTAAACAAAGCAAAGAATAGTACTTTCTAATGAATGCCCATTAAGAGGAATTGTATATGAATATGAAGAATAGACTAGAAGGATTTATATTAACAGTATTTAAAATATTTATATATATATATATATATATATATATATATATATGTATCTATTCAATTATCATGAAACAAAGAATCTTTCTATATTCCCTATACATAAGCATCTACCACTATTAAATGCTTCAACTGCTCTCAAAAAAGTTACTAAATCACCTGTAGCCAGAAGAAATTCAAGCGGATGGAAATCTATTGATCTAATGGGTCCTTCATGGAACTTGAAGTCGTGCAAGAGCTTCCCAGCTGTTAGATCCCACACCTGCACGCATTGATACAAAAATTGTGAGTTAAAACCTATTGCATGTTAGAGCATCACTGGTCTAAGAATGTCCATATTGTTACCTTCACAACATTATCTAATCCACCAGAAACAACCCAACGGCCATCTGGAGTAAATTTGATGGTACTGATGCCCTGACTATGACCCTTATACGTATGAATACATCCTTTTTTTCTTATGTCCCAAATCTTTAGATTAGTGTCCATGGAGCCAGATGCAAAAAATTCACCGAAGGGGTGAAACTCAACAGCAGTACAATTGGATCTGTGTCCAGCAACAGTGCGAACCACTATACTTCAAGAACAATAACAAATATATTAGAAGTGTTAATGATGAATTATCAAAGGTAGGATCACATATAGTGACCAAGATTTGAAAAATGCTGTAAGATTTCAAAATCAGAAGTAGTAGCAGTACTTGTGGATTCCATTATAAAATTGTGCAAGGAAGGTAAGATAGCCAAACTGCCAAAATCATAATTCTTTAGTCATGTAATTTTATTTATGATCACCCAGTATTCATTTCTCTAGTTTACATTCAGATGATGTAACAATAAACACTATTCTAGATTGTAATATTATCCTAACTTCATCATGGTTTAGTGGACTAATTGACTTACTCTTTGCTTCTTCCAAGTCCCAAAGCTTTATCACACCAGTTGATGCTCCACCAAGTACTAACACTTCTGCTGAGTCAAATGCCACAGATTCAACTGGACTAGTATGACCAGATAGGCTCTGCATATATTTGCAGTAAGTCAAGTATTGTTAGGTGTCAGTTACACATGCCACCTAGCAGTACTTCTATCAAAACAAAGTCACATACAATTCACAATGAGAAATCCAATCAGGAAAACAATTACAGGTGATATATTATTATGATCTGACTATGGTAGTAAATCCCAGTTTCACATTATCCTCCCTATAGCGGCAGTGCAAAAAATGTTAAACAGATAAGCAAGGAAAACACATTAACAATTGTAAAAGGCAGTGCCAAAAATGTCAAACAGATAAGTAGGGAAACACATTAACAATTGTAAAAGAAAGTGGAACGCATTAGAAATAGACCCTCCCTTCAAGTGTGGCTGAGCCAATGATCTAGCAGTAGCCATATCACAATCAGAATGCTACAAAAAAAAAAAAAAAACAAAGCGAGCAATGGCACTGACCATCAGTGAAGTTGGCTTCCCAATTGTCCAAAGATTGACCTTGTGATCATCTCCTCCAGTAATGAAAAGACGGCATGCCTTCTTTCCGATATTTAAACAATTGACGCTTGCTGAATGGGCCACAAATTCCTCTGAAGTTTATTGGCTCAGGAATTCACATTATCAAATAGTCCAACACAGTCAACACACAGAGAACCAGGTTGAAAAAGTATATAAATAAATCAAGACCCTACAAATAAAAATTCCTAAACCCAGAAAACTAATATATTTCGACATCTGATTTCCAAAAGATCAGAGAAATGAAAAAAAATGCCAAATATTTCAAATAATTGAAGGAAAAAAGTACGGATAAGAGGTAAGACAAAACCTTAGAAATTGAAATTTTTCCATTAACTTCTGAAACAATCTCAGAGCAACCAAAAGAAACAAAAATGTTAAGAGCTTAAAACTTTCCGTCATAACTACCAAAATTAGCATCACTTTTTTTTTTCTCCAGAAAACAAACACCAAATTCCACTTTGTCCTCTCCCATAGCATAAAACCCAAAAAGTAAGAAAATAAAATAAATAAATAAACAAAACCCTTTGAAGCTGCAAAGAACCACTTAATCCAGATTTCAATACAAACTCAGCCACCATAACTACTTTTTTTTCTTACAAAAAAAAAAACAGAAACAATTTCAGATAACCAATTTCTCTAACAGAACACCTTCAATCATTTATTGTCTAAAGAAAAAGGATACGTATTTTGTATCCACGCTTTGCCATTTTTTGTTGGGCACCTCAGAAACCAGCTTCTGAAGCGGAAATGAGTTTCCTTTCTTCAAGTAAGGAAACAATCCAGGACTTGGGTCTACTTCAAAGACGGCTCTCCCTGCTGCTGCTGCTACTCTTAGACAACGATTCACGCAACAACAAGAAGCGTTTTAGCGGGTGGAAATGGAAATCCGAAGCTATGGTAGGAATTAGAATGGATGTGTCAGATGAGAAATGGTCTCAAAACAATAATAAAAAAAGAAGAAGAATTCAGATTCAACCGTGAGAAATGAGAACGGGAATGAAAATAATGACCAGGAATTTCTTTTTCTTAGTAATAAATACTTTCCTTTCTCTTTGCTTTTTCAAATATTTATTTATTTCTTTATTTTGTAACCTTCATTAATATGTGTGGAGCAACCAGCAAAGACTCCTCTGTGCTTTGCAATTAAAAAAAGAAAAAATTTAAGAGTGTCTTTTAACAGCAAGATCTTCAGTTAAATTTAATTTTTTATTATGTTCATTTATAATATATATTTAATAAACTACAGTTTTAATTATTGTTTAGCTCCAAAATAATTAGTTTTCTGTTAGGAATAAAAAAAAAGTTATTTGGTTTGTAAGTAGAACAATATATAAATATAAATATTAAATACATTTATAAAAATTTACTTTTTTTTTCATGGCTACTGTTCCATCATCGGACTCAAATGCCCTCTACATCTTGCTGTTATACTTACCAAATTACTTAAAAAACCCTTCTTTTGTTGCTGACGTGTCACCGCTTTTGACACAGTTTTTAATTTATTTTGTAAGCTATATAATATTTGAGGCATTCATCAATTAGTTTTTTAATAATGTATTTTTTTTATGTGGGGTAAACATTGTTCGGTGACCGTGGTTTTTATTCTATTTTATTGTGTCTTGCACGTTTGTGTTTGTGGCTACAAAAATAAATTTTATAATATTTATTTATTATAAGATTGAGCTAATAAAACTCAATGATATTTACAAATACTTTTCATTCTATTCTATGGCTACCTAATTTCTTGAGTAATTTAACTAACAATTGAAGAAGAAGCAATTTGAAGAGATAAAAGGCACGAAAATGACTTGTATTGCACTATGAAAGATTCCTTATAACATAATCTTCCTTTCTTGATGTATAATTTTTCATTATGCATTAGAAAAAAACATATCATGTTTCATTGTCATTCAATAATATGATGTTCATATAACAACTGCATTAACAACACTTACTTAAACCATGAACTCTATTCATTAAAATCCCCATCTTTGAAAATACAAAACTCAATAGATTTTGAAAAAATCATAAATGCTTACCGTGTTGATAATTAATTTAAAAAACTAAGCCGTTTGAAGTCTAAGAATTAATGTAACTGCTGCACAAAAAGTTAATGTAATTAATATTTGTGGTTTCCATAATTACACTATTTATTTAATTTTTTATTGTAATTATTTTAAATTAATCTGACTCACTTGAAAATTAAGCAATTTTTGTGGGATTCCATTGACTAATTTATCAATATAAAATGCATTTTCATTCCGTTGTGTATTTCCATTGACTAACAGTGAGTTCATTTAGATCAAATGTTTCTTTCAGTGAATTCAAAAACTTTGCAATCAAATCAACATTTCTTAGAGGCAGTGCAGTGGGCCAATTTCCGCAGGCTAAAGTTTAGTTGCATGTGAGTAGTTGAATTTAGTGATATCAAAATCTCAATCATGATTGCACACATTTTTTTCCTAAAAATGTTTATGACTAAAATGATATAAACAGCTTTTTCCATATTTATTTAGAATATAAATTGGATTCAATTTAACTCACCTTCAACATAAATCTCTGACACTCACTTGTTTCCATATTCATGCATGTAGAAATAGAAATTTTCATCATTTTGGACTTTACCATATTTCCAAACACACAGTGTACCATAAATTCTGAAGTATTTACACTTACATAATTCAATTAATTTCGTAATCTATAAAAATTCAATCAGAACAAAAATCCAATAATTCTTAAGAGGTGAATACAGACAATTTTTTTTTTTTCAAATCAAGACAAGTAAGTATACTTACGAGTACTTATGATTTTGGAAACAAAATCAATTAGTTACTAATTTTAATGTTAAACATACATTCATGATTCATAATTTATGTGGATGAATGATCTACACTGAAACTTAAACTATTTCAACTCATGTTTATTTTTTATATTAAAAAAATCTTATATTTTAATCGTTAAATCGAACATACAAAGTATCTCTCTCAACAGGAATGTATTTGCCTTGTTGTCTTTGTTTTCTTGATCTCCTTCTATCATTACCTTTTGAACCTGCTCAAAATTATTACTACAGTTTCTGACTTAATTATAAAAGTAAACATCCTAAAGAAAAGAAAAGGTTACCACGCTCGATTTCTCATATGATGTGGGGTTCAACACTTCAACGTTCAATTGGTGAAATGTTTTTCATGTGCAAGACAGCACGAGAATGTTTTCACAAACACCACATTCACTGAAACATGAGTGTCCCTTGCATCATCAAAATAATGTAAGTAAAGAAAAAAGGAATCATTCACTAAGTGTTGGCACCACAGCCTCATGTCTGCTCCATTATACCAAACACTATTTCAACTAAACACATTACATTCCTCTTTTTGAATGCATAAAAATATGGGAAAAACTTCAATCCATGAATTGTTTGACAGGAATAAGCACCCTTTTGTAACGATCATAAATATTAGTTTGAACTTGTTTTTCACTATTCTTTTCTAACAAGCTAATTAAAAGAAAAAATATAGGTAGAAACTATTTCTTATTTGTTTCTTTTTAATTTTGTTCTTATGGAATCAAATCCCATAAATAAAAATCAAAAAGAGAATTTTGTGGAGTGTGACCCTCTAAAGAGGCAGAAGGAGACAGGAACACACAAATTCCTCGGAAGAAGTGAACTTAAAATCGAAGTGTGTGTCCAGGTTTTATTTTTTCTTGCTTGCTAATTATTTTTTATATTTTAAATTAATGAAATTAGATAACGGAAGTGTTTGACTGAGAAACGGAGAAAAAGAAAAACTGTCGTACAACCCGTGGCACCGTCATGTTGTCGTTTGCCTCTTTTTAAAATTTTGATGCAGTCGTTATCGATGTCAGCAACTTTCACCCTCATAGTCCATTGTATTAGGCTTTTACCTTTTTCTCTTTTCTTTTTATTGAGCCAACACAAAACGACAAGAAAAATAATGTACCCAAAGGTGTTAGAACATGACAACCCAAAGGTGTTAGAACATGACAACGACGCATGACCATGTGCATCTTAGAACTAGATCGCGGACCGATGTTTAGCCCATCAAGCCCATGGACTACACTAAAAGCTTGGGCCTACTGCTTGAGGGAGTAATAAATAAAAAAACATTTTTTTATTAAATTAAAGATAAATAAATATAATCCATTTTCCTACAATATTAAAAAAGAGAATGTTCAAATAACCGTTTAAAGTATTTATCCTTATCATGTCTACATAAACTGTTAAGCCTGTTTATTGTGCTTCTTACAAAAAATAATTGTTCAAAAACTTTTATAACAACTAGATGAGTTAAAAGAAACCTTTAAGAAGCTTTCTCAATAAGTTTCTTCAAAGCTAAAACATAATTTCTTCAAAGACACTTCCAAATCATAGAATCACTTACTTTGAAAGTCAAACAATTCATCCTCATTTAACGCCGTAATGCATTGATGTAAAATTTAGGTCGGTTTGGGTTTCCAAAAGAAGGTATGTGAACTTTATCCAACTTAAATACACTGTCAATAATATAAATCATGTGACCACAAGTTACAAAACATGACAAATATAATAACTATTTTAGAGAAATATCAAACCAAATTTCTACCATTACATACAAACTTTTTAATGTAATATTAAAAATAATGTTTGTTTCGTAACTTTAGTGGCTAAACTCTTTTTTTTTCACAGTAGAAAAGTTCGTCCAATTGCTCTTAAGTAACCAAACTAGGTCAAGTTCGAGAATATTGTAAACCTCAAATATAGATATAAATTCTCTATAAACAAAATGAAAAAAAAAATATTACTCTCTAAAAGGGTGATCACAGTGAGTTCATGCTTTACACGATACATAAGCCGAAAATCATAGTGTCTACAACACCATGGACAATGATGGATCACACTTTGGTGAATCTTAGTAACTAAAACTGAACACTGAAGCTTAAACTATTGCACAATATTGCTGCTAACTCATAATTACACTAGTAAGCACATTTTCAACACAAGGTAAAAAATATTTGGCTCACAAAATTAATAAAGAAAATAGACAAGATCTAGGATCCAAGGTTTATCATCAGCACACTTCTTGGCCAAGGGAATTCATCTTTTCACAGGTAGCTACGTTTTTTTTTTACATCATTCGCAAGAGATCTTGAACAATTTCCGACATTGCAGGTCGGAATTCAGGTTCACGCTGGAAGAAATAAAATGACAATATTTACAAAAATAATAGATGATAGACGATATAAAGTTCATGAATTTATAATTCATTTTTTTTTTCTTTACATTTTTCTGCCCTTAAAATTGATGAACATCTTAACATTCACATGGCGGTGTCTAATACCTTAGCAGTGAAGTTACTTAGTATGGATTGGCTATATGTTTTACATTCACGACAATGTTCCTTAAAAGCTAATTGTGACCTTTCATGTCATAGCTGCACATTTCCATTTAACACTGCACAAGAATTCAGCAACCATATTTTCTAGCAACAAAGCAATGCACACTTTGATATTTGACCATTAAAGTTACGATGGTGCAATGCAACCAGAAGACAATCTAACTAAAATAAAATATCACTTTTTCTAAAAACGTTTTCACTTTCTCCTTCTTTAGGCTTTGGCATAGAATAGAGTAGCACACTAAATTTCCAACTACAGTGCCATGATTGTACTTCTAAATGTTTCAGCATTCAATACTGAATGTGTAGGTAAAAAAGTCAGTCCATGCAAAAATAGCAACTTCATTCCTTTCAAATCATATGCCATTTTATATGTGTTTTCTAACTTATATTTTGTTGGGCTTTTCAAAAGCTTTGGGATCAGAAATAGTGAAAATCTTGAGTCTTACAGCCACATTCGCCAAAATTATTAGATTACCTGTAGACATGAAGAAACAATATCTGCAAAACGCGACAAGGACTTCATAGGATAGGCTCCGCTCAAGCAGGGATCAACCATTTTTGACAATGTATCAATGTCATGGAGTTGAGGGACAGCCCATCTGACTAAAAATTGCTCTGCACGAGGCCGGGACCTAAACATTTGTGATGCTTTAGCCAAGTTCAAAATTTTAAGCATTGTTTCTGTTAATCTGGAAAAGATAATGAACACAACAACTATCATAATTGCTAATGGGATTGCTCACTTGTCATGAGATTTTCGTCCAGTAAGGAGTTCTAACATTACAACACCAAAACTGAAGACATCACTTTGCTGTGTATAACTTCCAGACTCAAATTCTGGGGCACTGTAACCATAAGCAGTAAGGAGGCGCCCTGATAACTGAGATTAGATGCATCATTGTTAGAAAGAAATGTAAACAAAAACAGAAGAAATAAACTTGAATCAGTAAGTACTTTTTGCCACCCTACAAACTAGACTCCGAATATATGCAATGCAATTTTCTGAAATTAAAAATATCAGAAGAAGTAAATTTAAGCGATTTTAGTTATATATACAACAGAGTTTATGAACCAGACCAATCATCCCTTTCGGTTCTTAGTACCAAACAATTTTTATATTCAGAATTTCCACGCAACCATCATGGTTGCTACGGTTGCGCTGCATAGTGGCATAAACTGTAGCTCCTTCATACAATATGAAATTCCATTCCATACCATCATTTTTCTTGCCATAAAATATTTCAAATTCTGTAAAAATGAATTATCCTCTAAAAATATTATATCCAAACACGAGGCTAAGGTTCTGATAAAATATCTTATCACACGCTTTTGCACTTACTCTTTACGTACGAATATAATTCTTTTGCGCAAGTTATTCCATGACATTCAACAGAGCTACAAGAATGTCTATTACATAGTTAAGAAGCCTAAAAAGCATTCAATAAATATCAGTTGAGGATTCACAGATTGAGAAAATAAAAGAGTTACCTGACCCGTAGAGCCAGATGACATCAATGGCCCTAATCCACAATCAGAGATGCACACTTCCAAATTGTCATTCAGAAGAACATTATTAGACCTAAAATTTCGATGCACAATAGGTGGCCTAAAGTTCTCGTGCAGGTACCTTGTACGAGAAAGAAAAGGAATATCAGAGTTAAGTCCGTCATGAAAAGAAAAATCAATGCCATGACCTATTGCTAATGGTCTTGAACATAACTGGTTGATACTACAGACTCAAGTTTATGTTATTCCACAATAAAAAGGCAGTACTTAGTTACCAATATTGAGTTTATGTAACTAAACAAAAATGGAATTGGATTGGTCACTAAACTCACTCTAAAGCTCTGGCAGCTCCGAGTGCCACTCGAATGCGTGCATTCCATGGAAGTTTGATTCGCTGATTATCATCCCCATGCAATACATTATGTAGGGTCCCATTACTGCAATACTCGTACACAAGTAGTCGTTGGCTATGTTCAACACAGTAGCCTACAAGTCTTGCAATATTTGCATGCTGAATATTGGAGATGCTGGATACCAATTGAAGAAATTGCTCATGACTCTGCCCCATGGAAGCAGTAGCATCCAGTTTCCTCACTGCCAATAGCTAAAAAGAACATTTGAAAGATATAAGCATGTGAGGCACCAGTCAACAGCAGTAAAGCCAGGAAAATTAGACAACACATAATCTCAAGAAAGGACAATTAAAAGGCTGAGCAGAGCATAAAAAATCACAAACCAATATATTTATCCTAACAAAGTATGAAATGGGGCAAAGCCAATGGTCATCAATGCAACACTCAATAGATAGCCAGGAGTGACTGGCTGACTACTAGGTCACAGAAATTGTTTGTCCTTTGTAGCAATAGGTGTAGCTATTTTCTGCTTCATTAAAAATTCTCCAAAACCAATATAAACTCTGTTTCAAAAAATATCATATATTAAATCAGTGTTCATGAATTATATATCTGCAGATAAAGCTGGCTGGACCACAATGGTTTTGTGGACCAAACCACCCGATCAGAAGTTGTTCTTAGATAGGTTGAAGAGTAGTTTCTGAGAGCATTGGTTGGGTCCAAATTGTAACAGAATACATCAATAGGCCTTGAATACCATTCAATATGATCATAACATTAGCAGTGACAGACAAAGTCTCAACAAACACACGCAGATTCTTGTTATTTCATAAAACCCAGGCCGCAGCAAGACAAAGAGGCAAAAACATGTGTTCCAATTTCTAAAATAACAGGTTTAAAGAGAAACAAGAAATTCATTAATGAGGAGACATTTGAGAAAAATGATTACAAAAGAACGCCAAAATAGACATGTTATAAAACTAGGAGAATCCTTTTATGTATAGATAAAGACATAGAAGATAGAACATTACCTTTCCATCAGGTAGTTCAGCCCGATAAACAGGCCCTAGTGTGCCTTCCCCAATGCAGTTTTCTTGGGAAAAGTTATTTGTATATTGTTGAAGCAATGCAACAGTATAAACTTTGATGGAATTTGTCATAACTTGTTTTTCAGTTTCTTTGGTAGTTATAGCCGGATTAATAGTGATCTTCTCACCAGAAATGATTGGGAGAGAGTGTTTTGGTGGTGGCTGCAGGGGTGAAAGTTTGGAACCCCCTCCAGTGTTCATTGATTGATGACCACTATTGCATTCTGAAGTTGCAGATACTACTTTCACATATATGTCTCCTTCCTCTTGAACCTTAGGAATCGAATTTGTGCTCCTATTTGGTACTTCACATTTACCCTTCTCCTCTTGATTAGTTGCTCCAAAAACAGAATCATTGCATGCAGATTTATTCAAAGGTCCCCCAAACACGCCCACATCATCAAGTTTCTTAGCATTTTTCTTCTCCGGCCTCCTCTTAATGCAACACAACATTAGAAGACAAACTCCCAAAACAATGAATACAAAAAGACCTGCACCAGCAATCCAGATGATACTCTTAGCCATAAAAGACCTCCTAGCACTTGCAGGCACTCGTGCTGTCAGGGCAGAAGGACCATATGCCACTGTCCAAGGCGATTCTCGGGGGGATGGAACCATAGCTACTGGTGCAGGGGCTGCAAGAGGAGGTGATGGAATGATAGTAGTATTAAAGGGATTCCCATTTTTACTGCACAGGACATGCTACTATGTTAACTAGAATAAAAGATCTGGAATAAGGTAATGAACCGATCTATCTTATAATAACATACTTGAAACATCTAGAATAAAAGATTCATATTGCAGAGTTTAAGATATATTGTTATTTCTCATACTGTCACACCAGAACCAAAGCTTGAAAAATGGGACTTTGGCCAATAAATAAGACTACAAAACAAAACATGTCTCACCTGAAATTAGGGATAGACAACAATTTTGGAGGAATTGGCCCAGAGAATAAATTGTTCTCTATATCCCTGCATAATAATAAAATCACAAGTAAAATACATCTAGTTCTAGCCATTGATGCAGTTGCAGGATATATATGAAAATGTAATTTCATAGTAAGAATTGTACAGGTCTTGAAGAGGCAGGTCTTGCAACACGTAAAGGGTCCCCGAAAGTTGATTATTCTGCAAGTGCCTGAAAGTGCAAAATGAATCAATAATAAATAACACCTCATTACATGTAGGAAAATATAATATATTCACAGCAAGAAATTTTACTCACAATGTGGTAAGAGATGATAAACTCCCTGTTGAGGAAGGCAGCTGACCACTCAAGTTATTATTCGACAAATCCCTGAAACATGGCATAGGATTTCCATGAATTGTGCATGGAAATGGAATAAAGAAAGAGAAATGCCAGTGCAATTTAACATCATTTTCTAACATATTAATTGAACCAGCACGATGATGAAATACATGTAGGATTTAACCATTGAAAAGGTTACTTAATTATCAATGGACATCATTTATCTTCCAAAATGGACAAACATTTTAAGAACTCACAAGTTTGACAGCTGAGTTAATAAGGACAAGGCATCTGGAATGCTTCCATTTAATCGATTTCCTGAGAGAGACCTAAATATTCAACCAAAACATAAAGTAGTTAAGTATTCTGGTAGATATGCATTTATCAACAGATCATTTAGTAAACACTGCTGTAAAATCATGAATTTCAAGATCATAATGATAACATACAAGCTCCGCAGAGTAGGGGGCAAAGTAAATGGAATAGGCCCTTCAATGTGGTTGTTACTGAGATCCCTGCGGAATGGTGAAACAAGAAAGCTTCATGAGGTTTTCTTGTATGAATACTGATAATTATACAATTACGTGTCAAGGGCTAAATTTTTCCAATTAATCTAACAAAACTGACTCCTATAACCAGTGACTTTGAGCAAATATGAGCCTAGTGTACATAATTTTGAGGTAGTAACCATTATATATGTGCACTGGGCAGTATTCACAGTGGACACAAGTATTTATGTGACATAAATACTGTTGAATCGAGTAACTCTGAAAAGCAAAAAATGTTTGCATGAGAAATCAGCACAGGTACAATTATCTCAAAAGGCACCACTTACAGTTCTAAAATGGATGGGAAATTCAAATTGCTGCCCAGCTGTCCACCCAAATTCATGCTTCCAAGGTGTCTGTCAAATATAAATTCCACTCAGCCTTATCCCAGGTGTTCACATTCAACAAAAATAACTTATGCAATGCAACCCCAAATGTAACACTATCCTTTGGCATTTGAAACCAATTACCTAGAATATGAAAACAATAACAAAATTGAAACCAATACCAACTTAAGAAAGGGAGGATAGACATACATAGCAGTTATGTTGGAGAAGACACAAGCGACACCTTGCCACAGTTCTAAACATGGATCTCCTCCCACGGATTTCCACCCTTGAAGTGGTGGCGACCCCAGAGAAACATATAGACTATTGATTGCACCAACTGTAACCATGACACACCTTGAAACAGATTAGTTTCTGTAACCTGTGCTTATTAGAAGCACAAAAACATAATATTTAATCAAGTGAGAGTAACCATCCAATTTTAATGGAAGGCAAACATGACTACGCAGAGAAATGACTGTAAAATTTACTTTCCCCCAGCGAAATTTCGAACATTGTATGCTAAAAGAAACAAAAAAGTTAAAAGTTAAAATAACAAATGAAAAAGAAATAGAACTTCATTTACTTATTTTCTTGCTATTTTTTCTTCGGTTTGATTGCACCTTCCCTAAGAAGTAAACGAAGCATCATATTTCTAATATGGAAATAAAACTACGAAACAAGAAGACTATTTGCAATACCATCAACCACATCAGTATCTCCAACACAGAAGGTCCCTGCGAGAATCACGACGCAGGTGACAAAAATCCCGACATGCAACTCCAGTTTGGTGCTTGTCATTTTCACAGTGGTGCTAACTTCCAAGATTGAAGCCACACGAACTATATACTGAAGTCGGGGAAGCTCAAAACTTGAAAACTGAAAACACACTACAGAACAAGACAAAGACAAAAACTTCCACAAGAATCCGAGGTCGTTCTTAAAAGGGAATCAAACCCTTTTGAGAAGAGAGACAAAAATAAAGGAAAATGAAAATGGTGGGGGAATGACCAAAATAAAAAAGGCTTTAGTGCGATATGGAGAAAGAAAATGGGAAAGAAGGAGACTTAAGAGAAGGGGAAAAAGAAAAACAAATAGTGGGAAAAGCAGAGTAAGCAAGAGTTGAGAAACCCTAAAGATGAAAAGAACACACAGTAGTAATGTACAATGTAGTGTAAAGATATACAGGCACTGTGTGACACTCTTTCTCAGTCTCTTTTTCTGTCTTTCTTCTCAAAAGCAGAGACAACCAGAGCGCTTTTTGAGCCATCATTCAAAAATTGTTTTACATGTTTAATTTGTAATGAGGGGTCCACCATCGTCGTACACACAAGGATTTATGACATTTCTCCAACGTTGGTTTCGACTTCTTATAACGGTGAAATGAGGAATACATCTTTGTTTGCACCAACATAAACATGGAAGCTTATTCAAGTTCATAGTCTGAATTTTCGTATGCCAATTTAAATCTCACTGTTACTGCACCACAACTGCATTTATAGCTGCAATCATGTATAGTTAAGGATTATTTCTATATTTAACTTCATAACGTTTTTTAATCATCAATAATCGACGATGCACATTATACACTAGAATGAAAAAACAAAACCAACAGTAAGTAATGTCGTTTATCCGTTCATTTGTTTCATGTCATTTAAAACTTGTTGACTCTTTTTATTGAATTATTGATTTCTTTTTCAATGGTTTGTATTTATTGGTATTGACTCTTCGAGTTGTTTGAACAAGTAATCTAGGATTTTACTTGTGTATTTTATAAAATTAGGAAAATGATTTTTTAATAACTGAATTTTAATAATTTTTTATTATAATATAAAATAATATATTTTAAGTGATTTTCATTATTCTACTTTTTCATTTTTTTTATATTTTAATATCATTTAAAAAATATTATCTCAAATTATAATAAAATTTTGTTAAAATTTAATTGTCATTGTCCTAAAGTTTCATCTGAAACATCTTTCAGATGAAACATTGCGTTGAACTTTTAATTGGAATTCAAATGTAACTCAAAAATTCAATCAATAGTCACCTGTTTGTTTAGTGTGATAATGAAGAGCCATCACATCTTACACTATATGACTCTCATTATGCTTAACCACACCAATAATAGGAGAAAGTCTAATAAGAATTTTTCAAACATTCTTTAATTTCAAATAGTTAAAAAAAACGTAATTTAACGGTATACAGTCACAGACAATGTTTTTTTATGGATATTGATCACAACAAGAATCGGACCGTATAATTAAGAATTCTGATTAAGTTAATTAAGACACAAAATTTGAAAATAAAAAAAAATTAAAAATGTCTTAATAAACGTTAAATTTTGTATTTCTAAAATAAATAAAAGACAGTGACAGATAATATCAAATAAGGGTAAAAAGAATTCTAGTATCAAAATACTGTTATCTTAAAAATAAATGTCTATTGAAATAACATTTTTTATTTATTTTTGTTAACTGATCTCATAGGCTTTTTATTTTTATTTTGTTAAAAGATTATACCGAAATTAAATAAATTTAAAGGCTATGAATTGTGTCCTATATATGTTTGGTGGATGTTTCAAGTTGGAAGCATAGGCCAAACGAAGTGGTTGTGTTAACAGATGGTGGGTCACTCGATTAGTTCATTCTTTATAACTTCCAATTTTTTTTTTCACTCTACTTTTATAACGATCTACATTTTTATCAATTTACTTTCATAAGAAGTAAATATATAAACATATATACTTAATTTCATATTTAATCTTGTTATATTTATTTTTCTTTTAGAATAAATAAGTTTCACTTTGACTACTTTAATAAATAAACATATAAACACTTATTTTTAAATCAAAATTAATTATCTCTTTTAAAATAATTAAAAATTGATATTCAAATATCTGTGAAAGTTTAAATTCTATTAGTTTATTTAATTCATATAAAAATATAGTCATTCATGGTCATATTTACTATTTCAACATATAACAATTATAAATTCTTTAGTTAGATAAAAATAATATATTGTTATTTTTATGTTTTTTTTTCTGTGTTTTGAATCTTTCAACTTTCAATTTTTTAAAATCATTATAACTGCATATGTCTATCATCAGGAAACACTTTATTTCAAGGATGTTTTGGGAGTCTAATTTTCAGAATGAAAGTGCAAGGAGATTTTTTGTGAAAAAGAATTTAGCTTTACTTTGGCGAAAATTAAAATAAAAACGGATAACTTTTTGGCTGAATTCATTTTTTCATGTAGTGATGATAAAACGACAAAGACAGAAGGACTCGTTTGACTTTAACTTCTCATAATTAAAAAACAAAATCAAAACTAATTGAGATTGATTATCTGACCTGTCTCGGTAAAAGAAAAAACAAAAAGAAACATGGAAGAATTTCTCTATTTCTTCTGTCAGAAGAGATAAAAATAATATCTAAGTATTTCATGTAACTTTTTAAGAAACAATATTTTTCTTTTAACTTTTTCATCTATACTTATATACAGGGTACATTTGGTGTCTACATTCTTTTAGTTTTATTCTTTAAATAAAAAAAATTAAAATTAAAATTATAGCTATACCAATTTTACGTTTTAAAATGACTACTTTTTTAATTTAACGAATTTTCTCACTTTAACATTTTTAAAAATTTAATAATTTTTTAATTAAAAATACTTATTAATTTTAGAATTATAATAATAAACTATTATTATTAATTTTATTATTTTTTATTACCATAAAAAAAATATACATGCGTACTAGTAAATATAAAAAGAAAGCAACTGATTAATAATAAATTAAAAATATATTATTGATTTTTTATATAATTTTTTTCAGAATCATATCCATGAAACTAAAACTATCATTGTCGGTTATCAATTCATTTTTTTTTTCTTCCTTTAAAATATATTAATTTTAATATATTAAAATAAATTAATGTATCAAAATTATTATATTTTGAAATACCGTACAATAGAAAATAAAGTGATAATTAAAATTCATGTTAAAATTTCTCCAACCAATGATTCCACTGAGAGTAACGATTGCTTTTTATTGCTGAAAAATAATGCTAACACTCTTTTTCATTTTGTTTCTGATCGGTTCATTTTTTTAATAATATGTTATTCTGATACATAAATTTATAACACTTTTAAACAAATAACTTTTTGAATCTTTCTAAATATTCATGTACTTCTCTTCTCCTAAATTGAGAAATAGTTATCGAAATATACTCTCACTTTTTTTTTTTCTTTTCGAGAGTTTCTTGTACTATTTGATAAGGAGTTTTGCCCTCCTTTTGTCTCAAACTATTTAGTATTTACATAATAGATTGAAAGACGAAAAAAAGAAAGATATAAACAGTAAACTTTATACTAAAATATTATTTTGATCTTTTATTTTTTATAAAAAAAATGTAATTATATCCCTAATTTTTATTTAATTCAATTTATAATTTTTTTCTCAATCTAAACAATTTCACTTCTCACAATATATAATTTTTCTTTTATCAATCTAAACAACCCCACTTCTCACAGTATATATATATATATATATATATATATATATATATTTTTTTTTTTTCATCCTATTTTTAATCCAAAAAAAGTATTAATGTATTCTTGATCTTCAATTGGATCATTACCACAAAATATTTCTAATAAAGGTGGAATCCTCACATTTGGTTATGCATATTCTCCATGCTGCATTATTCTACATTAGGGTGAAACAAAAAAAAAATTACAAAAAACAATTATACCACATGGGTGGCAACAATTAAATACAGAAGTAGTATATCCTATACTAAAAGTCAATCATGGTTGCATCTAAGATGAATCATTATTAATATATACACTACAACTACAACATGTTATCCACAATTAATTTACCCTTTGCATTTGTTCTACTCTCCATTTAACAATGTTTACCAAATATCCAACTTTTTCACCATACAACATTAATTATTTTTCCAACACCGATTGTTCTGTTCTGTTCTTCATGTGGATCTTCCAACCAAGTCGTCGTCCAACGTTGACGACCTTATGATGATAAACCTTGTAACAGTTGTCATGTGTAGTATTATTGAATGTGTGCATTGAAACCGCACATAAAATCGCCCGTGCGCAACCATGGGATCCACCAATTAGGGTTTTTTTGTGAGACAAGCAGCATCATTATAAAGGTTTGTAAAACCTAATTGCTTACATATCTTCCCTTTGCAGCGTACCCCATCGTCTCCATTATGCTGATCACACGTTTCTGTCAACTTTTCACAAATTACTACATCAACTAAAGATAACATAAAGAATTACAATGCATATATACGAGGACAATTTTTACTTTAATGACTTAAACTCAGTCTTAATAAGCTTAATGCGTTTTCTTAATAGATCCTATTTGCAATGGAAACCAATATTAATCAAGATAATGAAAACTTTATTTCTTCTGTTTCATAATAGTTTTAAGATCTTTTTATCAGTTCACACTTACAGGGACAAGAAAGAAATTATCTACCTCGATTCTATGACGTTTAACATTTTGACACATGTATTAATTAGAATTTTTAATTTTATGATGTGACTTATTGGTACAGTACATTGATTTAATCGAAAGTAATGATGGTTAAAAGTGATTTATTTTTCAATATTCATTATGTAAGTAGAAATTGAGGTGTTTTTGTTTGCTGTAAAAAAAAATTAAAGTTAAATGATCATTGGTTAAGAAGAATATATTGAGATTCTGAAAATTTGCAGAGAGATTTGTTTAAGAAAAATCATGAATGCATTTTCTGTATTTTTTAAGAAGAATCTCTTCCTTCATTTATATATATAAAAAATATGGAAATATTGACCGATAAGAAATAAAATTAATTTATAATATATAAATAAATATAAATATTTCTTTAAACTTATTTTACTGAATTAATCATAAATTAAAATTTATTATAATATTTTTTGTTTGTTAAATTTATTGTTGCATTTTCTTCGTATTGAACTATTTATTAATATTTTGTTACAATTATTTTATGTTATTAAGAAACAAATTTATTCAAACATATTAAAACAATAAGAGATTGCCTTATTAAGAAAGATAGTATTGAAAATAAATACCCATCATATCTATTTACTGGGTATGATCTTAAAAGAAACATCATTTAATGCATCATCGGTTTTATAAAATGACAGTAGTTTTAATAATAGCCATATAAAATGGAATGGACGAAGTATTAATATTTGTTTATTTTGTATTGTTTATGCAAATTATTTGTTACATCGTATTAAGAACGTAAATTAAAAAATTAGTATTTGTAATCCTTTGTTTAAATTAGGAACTGAAAGAAAGAACGTAAGAAAAGAAAGAAAAATTAATAAAATGTAATGTGATGTTTTTTATTCGGTGAAAAGGAGTTGAAAAATAGAAAAAGTTAGTTAAAATTTGTAAGTGAATAAATTAATATGACAGGATAAAAAAATATAGTAATCTGATCATTTAAATAATTAACAAAATGTTATTATATTAAAACTTAAAATGAATAAATTTGTATATGCTTAAGAAATTCTTACTAATTTATCTGATTTCTTTAGTAGTTTTTGGATACTTTATTCCTGTTTAGTAATTCTAAAGTTTTCAATGAGATTATTTTCGAAAAATAAATACAAGTTAAAAAAAACTATAAATTACAACAAACAAATGTACTAAAACAATAATATACATGTATATATAATTTATTAAATTTAAATTACGATATAAAAGATATATTTAGAAAAGAAAATAATGAAAGATAAGATGTGTTTAAATTTAATATATTTAAAGATGTTATGTAAGTGTATAGATAAAATATTTTGTTTGTGGCTAATAAAGGAATTGAAGATCAATAGTTGTAAATGAGGAAAAGCAATTAATTGAAGAAAATGATGATTGGCCATAAGATTTGAGTGGAAGATTATGGGTCCTATGAACTCCCTCTTCAAACCAATCTCATTCACGTGTCTCACAACATAACATCATCTTTAATCAATTTTTCCTTATTTATAAAATTATAAAATTATTATTTTAACCTAAATCTTCATAATAAAATTATAAAATGGTGGTAGCATAGCATGTGGTGCAGAGATCCAGAGCCCCATCCCCAACCCTTCCCTCTCTGCACATTCTATTTTTCTAACTTTTCTCTCTGCATCCTTCTCAATACCATGCACAAACAAAATCCAACTTATACTAAAATTGGAATAATTTAACTGAATCAACTCGCAATAAAAAAACATTATGTATTCCATTAATCCATACATAAAGTAGGCAAATAAAATTTTCTAACTATTAGATCTAAGTTATACTAGAGTATTAAAATAATATATATATATATATATATATATATATATATATATATTTATTTATTTATTGGATATATAAAGTATAAAATTTTAACTGCTTGTCCCTCCAATTGCTTTCAAGAGCAGTGAAGATATCTTTCAATAAATGTCTTGCCATTGACCTCTGCAAATCTTCACTCTTCCTTTCATCATTTTCTGTTTCTTCTCTCTGTACTCTCCCTCCTCAACTACTGCTACTTCTCACTACAACACTGCAACATCTCTAATGGAGCAACCCTTCCACTTTCTCTTTCTCTTTCTCTTTCACTAGCAACCTCCCATGTTCCTGTCTTTGTTCCAACCAACCAACCTGCCACCACCACTCTGCTTCACATTTCTAAAATGGGATGCTGTGTCAGTACCAACAGATCTTATTCTTCACCCTCAAGCAACCCTCGTGAGCCACCACTAAGATCTACTGCTAAAGGTTCCGAAAACAGAGCACCGCCACCGGAGGAAGAGACGGTGAAGGAAGTCTTGTCAGAAACACCCAAATGGAAGCCCAAATTCGACGCGGAGAAGCCCACAGAGGCCCAAGTTACGGACGAGAAGGAGAAGTTATTCATCAAGCCCGAAGAGATCTCTGAGGTTTCTGAAGTTTGCAGTGTGAGCGAGAGCGTGTCCACGCTTGCCGACGAAGAGTCGCGTCAGAGGGTCAACGGATCTCCGACAAAGGTTCGTAAAGCGCGCTCCTTTTCCGGCGAGCTCGGGACCCGAAGGGAAAGAACGGCGGGGAAGTCCCCGGCAAGGAGGGCGGAACAATCGCCGGGGAGAAGAAATGCCGGGTCGGTGAGAGTTGTTCAAATGGGCAATGGGGTAAGTGGGAACCAGCCTCGCCGACGAGACGCCGGTGAGAATTCCGGACGTCGATCCAGGTCGCCGGCTACCCGCACCGACAGCGGGGCAGCTAGATCCATCGTGGGTCGTAGTCCGTCGGCAAGGAGAACAAATCAATCACCCGCACGGGTGAGAGCGGCGGCGGCGGAGAGCGGTGGCCGGAAATTGGAGAATTCGAACATGGAGGGTAAGTGGCCTTCTTCAGCTAATGAGTCACTAGAAAACCCACTGGTGTCGTTGGAGTGCTTCATATTTCTGTAGACGAATTGTGGCGGCGATGAATCCATGGAGTTGGTGAAGTTATAGTAGTTATTATTGTTAGTGATTATTAGTAGTCTTAGTTAACTGATATACCAGTATTAATTGTGTAGTAGTTTGTTTGATCAGTGTCTGAAGTTTAATTGAGTGTAGGAAGGTGTAAATAGATGAAGTCAATGGTCAATTGTAGGACAGTGGTGAGTTATTATTGGAGGGAAAGGAAAGGGTGATTTGTTGGATAAGTGGAATACGTAAATGGTGAAAACTAAAAAGGAAAATAAAAATTGACCTCTGTTTCTTTACTTGCAGTGCTGTTTCGAAAGATTGCGTTTCTGCCATATACGATTCACTCTGTACCAAATATTCACCTTAGCTTTTCTGAAAGTGAAACGCTATGTGACCGTCAACTTCTTCCAACTTATTCACCATTTTGTTATTTTACATAAAAAAGTTCAGAGAGTGATTTTACGAAAAAACTGTGTTGGTGAATTGCTAATTCATGGTACTGGACATTCCTCTAAAAAGATACTGCATGGCCTTTATTTTTCTCTCCTACCTTAATTTTCGATCCTATTGTTCCAAGTTTATATTTATTGAAAAGGACCGGAATAAACAAGTTTTAGATATCAAACCCATGTCAATATCACATGTCATGTTGTAGATAAATTAATACAGTGTAAAAAGCGGTAAAGATACTTCTTCCGGTCACACTACTACACCCACTTTAGTAAAAGATAAATATAGGAAAAGAAGGAAATTATAAAAGTTAAAGAGGATTGTTCGTTTGAAAATAAATAAATAAAAATTTATGAGGATCGCATAAAAGATTTTCCAAGGAAATTATACTGCTTTTATCACATTAAGGCCATGAAAGTTTTCATATACGTGTAAATATGAAAAGATGGACATTTTTGAGAAGTCGACTTCAATAAGAAAAAGTTAGGAAAGTTCATTGATTCATTTTAGTCTAATTGAAAGGGTGATAAGTGTTATTACTTTATATGAAATCAGTAAAGTCTTATGTTTATTTGTTGGGACAGTAGTTAATACCAAAAGGTTAGGAAAGTATAAAAAAAGTGTTACTGTTGATCAAGTTTTATGGATACTCTATGTTCCTTAGAATCCCCCCCTAACATGGCTGCATGCTTATTTAGTATTATATAAATCTACACAAAAATTCAATAAGAAAAACTCAAGAATGTTTTTTTATTGGGTTGAGAGAGAGAAATAAGATGGAAATAAGTTGATGAAATAAAAATAAAGAAAAAAGTTAAAAGTACTACTATTTAATTAATGGAAAATAGTGAAGAAATGAGGAAAGATATACAACTCTTTTTTTTGTTTTAATTATTTATCTCTTTTTTCAGCTGTAAAATAAACATGATTACATAACTCTTAATCTTAAAATATACAGAAAGATATTCAGCGATGGTGTATCCGTAATCTATGGTATTCAACTGTAACTAATAAAAACGCGCAATGCATGGTACATTCACGTGTTAACCAATATATTTGACTTAAGAACGGATAGTGAGTGTGTTTTGGCATTCAAGGGAGACCATTATGTCAGCTTAGAAGAACTAGTCCAACATGGTACAACAAATTTTAAAATTTAAAAAATTAAAAAAAACGTGATTTAATTTTGAAGAGATTTATTTGTGGAATCTTATAAAACTTACAATTTCCTTGACCGAATATTGCGCAACACAACACGGGTTACCTTACCCTTGGTTTGGATGTATGGTTAAATTTTGACATTATTACGACTAATTATTTTTATACTCCCTTAATACTCTTTAAAATTATAATTATTTTTATTTGATTGAACACTAAATTAGCTCATTTATTGCAATAGTGAAGGGAGGGTCATTGACAGCCAAACTAATAATGATAATAATGAAAGTAATGGTTAACTACTACACTTCCTATAAACAAGGAGGGACTGGTAAAAAATAAAGAAAAAATAATAATTTTGTATAGATTAAATTTGAGAATAATGTTTTATTTTAGAAAATTGAAGTAAAAGTCCACAAACAACTAATATTTCATTTACTTTTTAATTAAATATTTTCATTTTAAAAACATAAAAACAGATGAATAGTATCTAATATATTAAACACTTCATATAACGGGATTATATGCATATCTAATATAGAAATAAAGGTATATGAATGATTTATTTACTTATTTCATGTACCCAACAATAACACGGTTACACGAATATGTGAGACTTCAGAAGAATTCAGTCAACTCGATTCATTAATTTCAATTAATTATTATTATTATTAGTAATCCTTAATTTTTTGTTTCAAAAGTATAAAAATGTCAACTTCGAACAATCTTACATAAATTTAATTTAAAAGAATGCTAAAAAGTATAATTTTTGAGTTACCATTTCTCGAGGAATAAAATATAGGCGAGTAGATTAGTCTTTATTCTCATAACTAAGAGATATCAAAGCTTAGTCAACGTATGGTTTTAAAAAGTCAGCTTGTAGACTTGTATAGCCAGGCCGAATCCAAATGGGAGTTGAATTTGCCAGGCCCAAGAGAAAATTCACTGTTAGCCCAATTGAAAAAGCCCAATACACACAAACGGACTAGATGGTGTGTTTCTAGTGTCCAATACAATAATATCTCTAGGTTGTTGTCATAGTGACTTGTGAACACTGACAAAGTGCAATAATGTTTTCGAAAAAAACAAAAGTGCAATCATATTTGAAATTGACTAGTGATCGATCCAATTAGGAACATAAGATTATAGTATAACAAACATGAAATCATTTTCCTTCAGTACTTGGATCAAAGACTAATCCATTAAAATATTAAGGAATTGCTTAAGAGACCAAAATCTCCAACAGACAGTTCCATTCTCAAAGACGAAAGGATCAATTGTATTATGACATTGTTAAAGAAAGTGAATTTTCGAGCGTGTACAATAAGTGAGGAGACCCTAAACATGAAAACCATTATCTTAAATCCAAGAATTTCGGCAACATAATCATTAGGGCACACCCGAGGGTTCCATGTCAGTTTGGGTCCAACGACCAAACTGACAATTATGGCAAAGGCTATTCACGTGTCATTATCAGAGTGACAATATTATTTGATTTTACGCGTGCGTTTTGATCATATGGTCTTTGTTTGTGTGCAAGATAAAGAGGTTTCCATTGTTTGGTGCACAACATTCTATGCATTTACAACCACTGATTCTATCAGGGAGAAACATTTGGACACACCAATTTGCACTAAACTAGATTCTATGTACATGGTATGCTATAAACTACAAAGAAAGCTTCTACATAACGTAATGTAACATGCACATTGCATAAACTTTTCACACTGAATTCTTATTATACTTGGTTGATGTTATGCATGGTGGTGTAAGTGGAATAAGGTACTGAGCTATGTTGATGAGGAGGCCATGGTATCCGTTCAGGGCAACAGGGTGCAGGTGCAGGATGAGCGATGAAAGAAGGAGTTTCATCTCCAGGCATTAAAACTGAAACCCAGCTTGCATACAAACTCATCTGTACAAATTAGACAGTGAAGTTAGAACATAACATCATTGGTTTAGGAGTTCATTAGAATACAAAAACTTTTATCTTCTACAATAGGTGAATTGAGTTGTGATGTGCAGCATAGTTGGAATAAAGGAGTTATTTTAGACCACGAGTGGACCAGAAATCAAACCAGAAAGGGCTTGACAAATCATTGTCCACTGCAAACTTGGGAGAAAAGCAACATATGCTTCTTTTTTTGTTAAACTCGTTGCTTTCAACATCACATCTCAAATTGAAGGCAATAGCATTAAATGTCTTGTTGAAAACCACAAGACTTCTTTTTAAGGTCAAGCAATTTAATGCCTGCAATCATCAACGTGGTAAAGCAACAGCTGCATCACTATTCCCAGTTTATTTTCAAAACAATAAGCAAACAGTAGAACTTTTTAAGAGAAATCGGCTGGTAAAAAGAAAAACAGTAAAATGTCTGCAAGGAGAAACTAATTAATTGCCTGTCCCAGATTTATTCAGACAATGTTATAATGGTGAGGAGAAGAACACCATTGGATAAGAACACTTCAAACAGTGTGAGACAGGTAGAATAGCAAATCAAATTGTTTCATTTGCAACAATAACTGACGATATTGATATTTTACTTTTCAAAATTGTAAAGCTAAAACACTAATGAGCTACCTAAACTGTCATTGAAAGAAACAATGATTAAACAGAAATGTGGTGCTAAATTATTTGCATCTGATGCTAAACTTACAAACCGAGGTCAGGCTAGTTATATGCATCCCATCAATCATCAAAGAAATTGAAGTTACAAAAATAAAAGATTTACAATGTACTCAGAATCTTCTCTAGATGGACCTCACTAACGTAAGAAATGAAATAAAATAAGCAACAGGGACAACACATTCATCGAACCCAACATTACTATTTCTTTTCTTCCAATCTGGACATGTTTGTTGTATAAGGCACCAACATCATCCAACATCGTATCATACATTTTTGACTTATAACAACACAAAATAAAGGAGATTAAATGTGTCCACATAGATAGATATTAACACAGATTATGGATCCAAAAAATTTAGTAATAAAACCAAGATGGTCGCCTTTGGATTATATGTTTGAACACAACGTCCGGAAGATTTTGGATCACTTGGATTTACAATTAGCTATTCAAGAATCCAAAACCTGTGCTCTGATTCAGCTGTAATCTGTTTTCCACACTGTATAATCTGTTACTGTGATTTGAAGTGACTTTTATATCATATAACTTCATTAATAAGAAAAATCATCCTCACGTGTTCTAAGGCTGCCCGAGTGGCATCATTACCATAAATAATAATAAGAATCCCTGACATCTGTCTAATTGCAAAAGCATGTTCTCTAGAATCCCATATTCTGTGTTCCATTAACACCAATGAAATTCCAAATGTAATCCAAATGCCAAACAAATGATGTATTCAATTTTCTATTATTTGTGGAGCTTTTGCATTCAAAACTTCATTGGCTAATGCTGGGGGAATCACATTAATGATTTTGTTAAAGTTGAGAGAAACAACTCCACAGGCAATGTCCTAATCAAGTTGGTGCCCTCCAACAGAACAGCGAGGTTGGATAAGAAGGTGGGCCTGGAGTGTTCCTCCAAAGTAAGGGCATAGAGTAGGCAACACAATTGTTGCTTGGTTCTAGCTCATCATATGAAAGCTAAGTCTAAAATGTTAAAGGAAAAGGTTATTGACCAATGGCTAAGATAGGATGTGTGATTACCTTCTTAATTAGTAGCTACTAGTATAGACCATAATAATAAGTTTAACTTTGGTCGACAATCTGTCGCAGACCACAAACATGTACGGTATAATTGAAGATTGGAGGTGATGGTGCAGTTGAGTGTCCAAAACAACAATGTGGGTCTTAACTCCGACACAGACATGGATAAATAAGTCCACAATACTAGCGGCTAGGGACCAATGCTAACAGAAAACTTCTAGGGAGAACCATGTCCTCATAAAAAGCAGAGGACAACGAAGTCTGCTCATAATTAAGGCATTTGACTGAACGTGTAAATGCAAGGAGAATGAAATGAAAAACTTGGTTAGGAGTTATGCTAGAGTTCTTCGGTTCAAATAACCACACAAAAGAGAAAAAATAACAACGGCAGAAAATAATGTTTTCAGATACAAAATTCAGACTTTGCAAGATTTACCGTTTTTTCAGAAGATAAATTTAAGGGTAAAATGGTGAAGAGGCTATAAGGCTATAAAACACGGTAAATTACTAGAGTAGCGCTTCTCCAAAGTGAAGAAAAGTATAGGCATGGTTGGGTCTATATAAGGATGAAAGAAGAAAACCCTTTAACAAGAAATCTGTAACGCAAGACCATAGAGTTGGATGAGAATATTAGGGCCATTGGAACAAGAAAATGCAGAGAAGGTCTAAATAAGAGATCAAGAATGTGTAATTCTGAAGGATAACAGTGTCAGAAATGATGAGAAACATTAAAAAAAAAAACATCTTGAATTAGTCAAAGGGACAGGCAGATGAATTCAGCAGAAAAAGGATAATCCTCCTTAAGAAACCAATATTCTAATGTAGTGTGAGAAAGAAAAGGAAATTTATGGGAGGAATAATATTCAACCAGAAAAAGAAGAGAGTAAAAAGCAACCCAGAAACAACAAAGAAAATTAGGTAAAAAAAGCTTTATGTCAGATAAGTAATCATCACTCGTCCAAAAAAACAAAATAACTACCGAAATTAAAAGCTGCCTAAAGTGGAAGAACAAAGAGAAAATCCTTCATTTTTTTTCCTCTTTCTGTTTAGTTGAGGGAAAACTTGAAAGAAAAGAAAAAAGAGAAAACCAAAAAACAGTAACATTCAACAAGGAAGGCACTGTGTGTCCGCCATTAGAAACAGGAAAACGCAAGAGCCGGGGCCAAAAAGTAAAAAAGTTAAAGGCTTTCACATTGTCATGAAACTGTAATGAGTAGTGAACACTCACTTTAGGTGAAGGGTGGGCAAGCTTCCCATTGAAGGCCATCTGAGAGCTCCGGCGACGGTTCCAGTCGGCTGACGGCAGCAGGGGTGGCGAGGTGGGTTTGAGAAATCTTTCAAAGATGGCCATGACTAAGAACATGGAAATGAGAATGGCAGTGGCAACAAAGCCAAAAGAAACAGCATTTACGGAACTATCGAAGCTGCTGCTCCAATGCTGATCATACTCATCTCTCTGCATGTTGAGTGGTGCCCCTATTGGTGGCCATTCACTGCTAATGCTATTGTGCTCTCTCACCATTCTTCCTTTGCTTTTCTTAACCCTGTTTTACCATTCTGGACAAGTTGGTTTCTGTTCACGTTTGAATTTCAGGCATTAGTGACTGTAAAGTTGAAGAAGAAGACGAGAGAGAGAAAGAGAGATGAAGAAGTGGTGCAGTGCAGGCAGGGAAGAAGATGGTCACTACTACAGGTTAAGGTTTGGCTTTATAGTAGCTCTCAACTCAACACTGTTGTTAATTTTGAGCATTCAAGAGAGAGAAAGGAGCAAACATGTGGGGTGGCTGCCCCTTGCAAAAAAGGAGAAACTTTGGAATTTGGATTTAGGACCCTGTCTTTTGTTTTTTCTGTCTGGATAAAATCGTAATAAAAATATTTTTACCCTTTCAGATTCGTTTTAGCTTTTTCACTTGTTTTGTTCACTTTTCCAAACAGTGTTGTGAGGGAGCTTCTAAGTTCAATTCTGACAGAATTAAATCAGGTTTAATTAATTATTTATTTATTTAAAAATATTATTCAAGTCTTAATAAAAAACATTAACATATTTATCCATACAAAATCCTCTTATGGCGTTGATAAGAATGTTTAAAGATTTGACAAAAATGTGTTTGATTTGGTAGTTAGTTTTTTATATTTCCTTTTTTGTACCCACACACTTTACTCTGTGATTCAAATAAGGTTAGATCAGAAAGCAATTAATAAAACTGTGCCCTTCCATAAACATAACTTCAATTACATCTATCATTTTCAAGGCGATGACAAACAATTTTTCTGGAAGTGATTGTACTGAATTAATTGGAGAATATTAAATGTGATTCGCATCCTTACAACTTCTTCACCTTAGTTGGAAGAATATCATTTCAATTTTGTTAGCATGTTGCTTAGATGTGCAACAAAGGGAATGGGTTATACAGAAGGTTTCTTAGGGCAATAACAATATCTCCAAGGGGTCTAATAGAAATGTTCTCATAACTAGTGTTAAAGGCTGAAATTGTCTTAAGAGTACAACTTATGGAAACTAAGAGTGCATGCTGGTCCTGGTCATATATGATAAACCATTCTTACAATAGCATCTATATTCTTTTCGTGTATTGATTGTTTTCGTAAGTTAATTTCTTATTTAATTTTAATATTAAAAAATAGTCAAAATAATATTACATTATATAATATAAATTATTTTTTATAAATTTAAAATATTTTACACATTGAATAATATTTATGAATTACACTATTTAATATAATATACGTACTTAAGATCTTCTTACAAATTATAATTGCATCAAATAAATACTTATGATGTGTAATTCGTTGATATGAATACATAGAGTACATTTATACAATATTTTTAATAAGTAAGAAAAGTAGAAGATAAGGACATTTGTAATGAACTAAAATTAATATATATTTAAGTTAATTGCCAAAATTTGTAGTGAACTAAAATAATTTATTTTGTTTTTCTTTTATATTTATATAAAAAAATCTCCAAACATTTTCTAATATAACCAAAGAAGTTAATAGTCACGTAATAGTAAGTTGACGAGTTGTCATTTATTATGTTTGGCTAGAAAAGGGACAGGATGACCTCAGCAGGAAATTTTAGAAGATTTTTTCTATGTGGGTTGTTGGAACTTATTCGAACAATCAGCAAAAAAAGAAAAAAAATTATAACAAACCCATTTCACAAGGTTCCTTTATTTTAAGACAAGTACGCGTTTACGCTCCCAACATAATCAAAGTCCTCATAATGTAATTCAATCATTTTAAATAATTAAATACAGTCAAAACAGTATGTTTCTAACTCAAGTCAGATAACATAGTTAAAGTCGATTCCTTACATTTAAGATATTTTTATTTTCAAATAAGAGATTATCATGATTTTGTTCTTGGAACATATTTCAAAAAATTATTAACTGGAACACTTACCAAATAACTGTATAAAGGAGAAATATGAATAAGAGATAAATAATATTTTTTTTCCAAAATTCTTTTTAAATACAAATAATTAATTTCTTTTTTGTTTAATTGAGTATTTAAGCCAAAGTAAAAGATGGCAGGATCCATGATAATATCAAAGATTAGTGAAGATGAGAGAATATGAATGGAATGATGGTGATGATGTAGGTGTTCGTGCACACTTAAACCTTCAGGTAGAGAGAGCTACGACATGCAAATGTACACATATAGGAATAGGGTTTAGTTTGCCAAATGAACAAAACAAAATCCTAAGCACATGCAACACAATATTAATATATGCATTCTGTCTCCCTCAACATATGCTACCTGGCACCACACCAACCATTGCATTAACAACCACAATACCTCTCACATAATTTATTTAGATTTTTTTTCAAAACCTGACCTTACTCTAAAAATAAAAATAAATAATATTATTATAGGATAAATTATAGCCTTTATTTTTCGTGTGATACTCGAGAATCTGAACTATCATGTATGTCGACCTTTCGAGGCCCAGACCCAACATGTGGCCCTCTGATTGTCGCCAAGATCAACGGCTCAGATGGCTTCACAAGCAAATCCTGTTGGTGAAAGCAGAGGGTGTTGTACCAAAAAAAGAAAAGGAGTGTACCGTGATGTGAACCCTTCACGCGTGCATGGTGCAGCTGACACGTGCGAATGTGTTAGCGTAATGCACAGTGTGGTCAGAGAGAATCAGAAGGGTCAGGGTCAAGGGAGAGAGCATGGGTGGCTCATGCAAGGCTCACGTGAATGATGCACCCTTTCTCTTCTTTTCATGCTGGTCAAAGCTTTTGAGTGCTCCCGTTGACCACTCGCAAAAGCAGTTTCATTTTAACTGGGCTTGGGCTTTACCAGTTTCATCTTTAAGCTTTGGGCCTGGCCTCGGCTGTAAGTGGACTTCAGGAGTAATTTAGTTATCCACAACGGAAATATCAGAAAAACAGCAACAATGTTTGAGATTTATAAAGTTAATTGAAAAACATCTTCAACCCTAATTCTTTTTATTGAAAATAATTAAATTTGTAGGAAGCGTGTATAATTTGAACATGTCTAAGGAATGGTAATCAGTTTTTAGGAACACCTCTTTATTGCTAATTTGGGCGAAACAAAACAATCATTGCTCCCAAAACTTTCCGCAAAGCAGATACATGGTGCATGAATTCAGGTTTCTTGGATTTTAAAATATTAAATTTATTTTATAAAAGCTATCAATAATTATGCACTGTTGGTAAAGACCATTGCTTCAAAATTCACCTGGCGCAGTTCAAAAGGGAACTTCAGCAGATCCAACTCGTGGAGATGGAGTGGAGTTAATACATGCAGATTTTTTTTTTTTTCTTATGAAACTAAAATATTAGTATACTTAATCTAAAACACTGTTCTTCATACATGTGAAATATCACTTTCAAATGCAGAGTGAATCAGCCAAAATGTTATGCAATGATTAGAACATATATTCTACATATATATAGTCTATAAATGAAACATAAATAATTCTATATGTATTTTTTTTTTCTTTTTTAGTCTGAATCAAGAGAGTTGCACAACACAGCAATGGCCACAGAGCTCTTTCTGGCCCTCCAATTCCATGGGTTCAAAGCTCCTCCAAGCATGGGTGTGAGCTGAAGTGTCAAAGATGTGCACAAGAGACATGGTTCTTGGTACTTCGCCACCTATTCTGTAACCTGTCAAAAAGAACAAACGACTTCCGATGGGTGCCATAGTGAGGTACAACCTTTGATCATTAGGAGGGAAATTCTCATAGTTGTCCTGTAACTGTAACGTGCAGAGGTTCCTCTTGTGTGATCCATCAACCTCATTCCATAGTTTCCCATCATAGGACTCAATGTGTCCCTTCCACGAATTCAAACAATCCCCTGAACTGAAAAGGGTACCATTCACTGCCACAATCTGATTAGGTGGCACATCCAACTGCCACATCCCCGCTATCAGGTCCCACCTCCCTGCTTCCGTGTCATACACCTCAGCAGAACTTCTTTCCACTATGCTCGGCATCGTCCTGTCAGAGTCCTCTCTCTCAGCAAAACCCCCCACAATGTAAACCTTCCCTTGCCACGTCACGCCAATACACTTGTTCCTTAAAATATGCAAATTCGGGAGTGGGCTCCACGTGTCACTGTCTGGTTCGTACACCTCAGCCGACGAGATCCCCCGTGCACATCCCACCGTGGACTTTCCCCCTGCCACGTAGATTTTGTTGTCACAAACCGTGCACGCAAAATCATATCTTGCCACCCTCAGTGGTGCACAGATGAACCATTGGTTGGTTCGAACGTTGTAACGGAGCACATTTGGCACTACTTTGATGCCCTCATCCACGTAGTCAGCACAGTCATCGGATACATGAACCATTTCTTTGTGACAGATTTGGCCACCGATTATGTAGATAGAGTCCCCTAAGGAGACTATGGCGAAGCCCTTTAATATTTGGTCGTCAACTAGGCCGGGAATAGGACCAACACATGTCCACGTGTTCATGGAGGGGTAATAGAGTTCGATTGAATTAGGGAGACTCACCCCTGGGGTTGGTTCTCTAGGGCAAAACACAGCAACCACAACATGATTGGAGAGAAGATTTTCTGGGGATGGTAGGGCCGTTGGTCTTGGTGGGGAAGGGAGTGAACCCATTGGGGTTTTTGGGGAGATTGTGTTGATATTTTCGGCGAAAAATAATTCCTAATTAAGTTTTGTGTGTAGATGGCAAGTGGGAAATGTAATAATATAAAGGTGATGCAGAGATATAGAGGAAAGGTGGCGGAGAAAACGAAAGAGTTGGCTTGTGATCATCGACTGGGAACAACACGTGGTGCTGAAATCAATGAATTTTCTTGTGATAACAGATGAAACATTTGGTGGTTATTGTACATGGTCATGTCTTTTCTGTTTAGCGAATGGGACAAACATTACTATTTTCCGGACTTTCCAAGGTTTCTTGGTTTTAAGAATGGTCCGAACAAAAATATTGTTAAATTAATCTCTTTCTGGCGTGGATTTTTAGGTTAGAACTTCTTTGGATGGGATGTGTTCTCTATTTTGGAAGCAGCAGCACGGCAACGAGAGTTGAGGAATGAGAGGAAGAGACATGGAGAAATGTAGGTAAACAGTGTTGTGTTATTTCAATTACAAGCAACTGTGTTTATTTTATCTAACTCCCACATCAGTTTGGTTTTTTCTACGGTGGTGCTGGGGTCTCTCTCACGAATTGAAATGATGATAGCCATGAGTAGATGAAATAATTAGGCATTAAGATCATTTTAAGGTTTAGTTACACTATAATTTAGGAATGACTTGTAGCGTAAGAGTAGAGTCGCTTTTTAAGTCTAAAGTTGCCATTTATTGAGGGAAAAAAAGTAATGTTGTACTGAAATAATTGCGTCTTGGTTCAACCAAAAGGAAGAAAGAGGGGGTAGAGAGATAAAAAAAAAAAGAACAGTACCTAGTAGTGGGCAACGTGACAAACACAAAGAGACAAAAGAGAGAGATAAATCCAAGGGGAACACGCTGGGAAAGCATCTAAAAAGATTGTAGCTTGAAAGCAAATCCAAATGAGATACTAGTGTATCACTGCATGATACATGAAATGTGGGATCAGTGACACTTTTTTCTCATTAAGCAAACACTAGTTCGGCTATAGGCATAGGTGTGCTTATCAAAAAATGTCACTTTGGTTTTTGCTATGATACATTTGTGCTTTGGTTTAATACTGCTGCGTGCTTTTGCAATCTCGCTACTTTATCTGCTTTTTACCTTTCAAGATTTGCTGTGCCATTATTTACATTTTTTTAATGTCAACACAACCAACAAAAAGTCATGCCGTGTGATTAGTAAACTAATAAACAAAACAAAACAAAACCGAGCATGCATGGATGGAACTTGAGAGTGAAAAATAGATTGCCCCTTAACGTTTATATGCACGACAAAGTTCATTTCTTTTTTACTTTTTTGCCACTGAAAGCATGACATGTTGTGTGATTCACATTTACCTGTTGTGTTAATTTAGGCATTCGTGGTGGCTTAATAATGGGTTCCTCTTCTGCTCCACTTGGAAGGCCATGGCCCATTATTGATGTGTATGAATCGGTGATTGTAAGTAACTATATGCAGGTGCAGTCTGAAATAAGTATTTGACCAAAAGAGGTAACAGGGAAAGCAACAATACCTGCATTGTATGGTTGATATCATACGGTGGAAACCCCTCGTTTGCTCAATTTTTGGGAACTTGCTCCCAGTACGCACGATGACGACTGGTTGCTTCTTCTGAACAGAACACAGTCAAGAATCGAGAATCATTCAAAGCAACAAGGGTGACAAAGACATAGTGACAGAAAAAAGAAATTCCCATTTAAAGATTGCAAAATCAATAGTGATGAATATAGAAGCATATAACATTTTGAAAGGGCACGGTTGTTTGAAGGGTATTGAGAGTGGGTACATGATCATGAAGAAGCAAATGGGGAATCACACCTAACGTAGAAGTCCAGCTAAGATTGATAGGGATGGGAAGGTTAATGAATAGCAAGGGTTGTGACAGTTGCAAGTGTTTCCCTATTTTATGAACGTCACTAATTGGTCCTGCGTGTGGATTCAATGTGAACATTAACACATCTTCTCTCTTTGCAGCCTGTGATAGTAGACAAAAGGGTACAAAAATGTGGGGACACACATGTGCAGAACCATGGCATGGCAAATCCTGCTTAAGAAATTGAATTGAAAGCATAAAACTTGAGGTATGAATTGTGATTAAATTAAGATGTGTATTAAAGATAATGAGCATGAGATAAGGAGTTAGTTTGCATAGGGTTCCAATGGAAGAGATGGTGGTGGTGAGTAGGGTAGAATGACAAGTCATCAAAAGGGTATGGGCAGAATAACAGTGAGAAGAAGCAGGGACAGGAGGATAAGAGCTGCAGAATGAGACAAGAGAGAATTTAATCAGGATATGTGGTGTGGTGCATATAAAGCAAAAGTCAAAAAGGACTTTAGAGAAGAAGACAAAAAGTGAGAGAATCAGATTGGTGGCAGAAGGTAATCAGAGAAACCCACATGCTTTCTGGTTTGGCTTGTGCGGGAGACAAAGCAGTTAGGAGCAAAAAGGTAACTTTGATTTGATTGATCACCATGGACCTTCTTTGCACACTTCATAATACTACTCTTTCTTCCCATGTCCCTTTCTTTTCTATTTCTTCCTCCGTTATTTCTCTACTTCGCAACCAGAGAAGAAGAAACCCCTCAGTCCAGTGGAACCTGCTTTGACTGCTGCTGCTACGGAAAATTGACAAATCATCCAGGGATGTGCAAAAATTAAATCAATGTTACAACTTACAAATGCAAATAAAACCATACATCATAAAACAATAACTTACCCAACATTGCATCACAACCTAGATGTGGTACTACGCTATAACTTCCATTATTTGGGTGGACCTCACTGCTAGGGACAGTCATGCAATTTATTGTACGTTTTGGGGCAGAATTTTAATTCGTTGTGATTTTTTCTCTTACCTTTTATTATATATTTAAAGATTAAAAAATGACTCTTACAATCTTATAACAAATACATATATGAAAAGTTCCTTAATAAATGTTCAATCTCAACTGATCCAGAATTTGAAGTGGAAAACACAATGGGAATGAGAATGTGAGAATGGATGGTGGTTTGGTTAAGAAAGAATGGGAGGAGAGAGAGAGAGAGAGAGAGAGAGAGAGAGAGAGCATTGAATTGAATAAATTATAGAAGTAAAATTCGTTAAAGTGTGACAGTGGCAACAACATTCTGAATTGTGATAGAGAAATGAGCTTGTTAGACTTTGAGGCTCTCTGCCCACAGCAAGTTGCAACCCCACCATTGTGCAAGATGGAATTTTCGCATCCCAACGCCACACCCTAACCTAAACAACTATACATAACTGCACACCTTCTTTGGAACACCAAAAACATTTACCCTCTTTCCATTTCTGTGTTTCATCTTCTCCAACCCCATCACTCTACCACCCTCTTACCCTTTTCAAACCAATTCCCCCTCAGCCCCTACAGTACACGATAACCACATACATACATTGCTGCTCTTCTCACAAGCTTTTCAAAAGACCGTGATAGCCCCTCTCTTTCTCTCTCTCTCTCTTCACTCTCTCCACTCTCTCCCATTTTTATTCTAAACTTCTCTCGGAGGAACTGAACTGAATTGCCTAAAGTTTGCATCTTGTGGAGATGGGTTTTCTGGAGCGCTTGGAATGGGTGAATGCTTATAGCAAGAAGCGTTGCAGGAGCTTGTTTTGGAGGCTGCGGGCTGCGCTCAAGAAGGCTCTGAAGAATGGAGGCAAGCAGCGCCTCAAGTTCCAATATGATCCTTCCAGTTATGCGCTCAACTTTGATGATGGCTTTTGCGCGGCCAAGAAATTCATTGGAGATGCACGACTCATGGAGCTCACCGACATCAACAACACCACCACCACCCTGGTTTATGTGCTTTGGGTCAAAACCAACTGAACCCAACCCATCTTCTTCATTTTCTATCTGTCTCATATTTCTGCTTCTCTTCTTTTAATGTTCATGGTTTCTTTCGTAGATAAGAGGACAGTATTGCAGGATTAAATTTTGAAGGAACTTCTTCTCTTCCCTTTGTTTACTCTACTTTATATTCTTCACTTCTGTCGTTAGCTACAACACTCGTTCGTCTAAATTATTCACCATTGTTTTGATCTTCTAGAACGCGACGCGTTGACACACCAAATAAAAAAAACGATAGTAAACAGTATCTGTCGGCTGAATCCTTTTTAATTCAATTATTAAATTTAAAACTAAATATTCACTTTCACCTACAGGTATCACTTTTTTTTAGTTCTTTAAGTTTCTCATTTCAAGTTTGTGGGGGTGATGAGATCAATGGTGAGGCAGGAAGAAAGGGTGGTGCAGCAGCAGTGGGAGCTTTGTGGAAATGGAAATGATGGGTGGTTTGACAATGAGCACAACGGTAGTGGCAATTATGATGATCTAGGTGATGATGACATCCATATTAAATAATACCTGCAATGGCGATGTTTTGCAGTGCTATTACAAATAATGGTAGTAGCAGCTGGAGATCGTGCTGTAATACATTTAGGTAATCTTTAAAGGAAGATGAACCAGATAAATGAACCTTCAAAATTAGTTTGAAATTAAATTAAAAATCATACAAATTCATTGTAATCAAGCATTTTACTTTTAAAATCTATATCTAAAAACTAACACCGCACCCGAAGCAAGTCCTGAATCTTAAAAAATAGTAATACTATTCTGAAGTAACTTTTAAGTTGGTATGGGGAGAAAACAGTCACGCGTTTTCACCTTTTGCCAGAGAATTGTTTTCCTCATTAATGAAGCAGAGCTGCAAAGTGAATATTGCTGTAACGGTTTGCGCTAACCGAGAATAATGATAGACTCAGAGTAGGGCAAACTTGTATACTATCATCATGATCATGATCAAACTTATAATGCAACAACACCACCTTAACAATCGGTCATTTAAGAAAAGAATTGTTGACTGTATTAACAATCTTTTTGTACAGGAGTATGAAACCACCGGAAGAACTATCTACGAGGAAATGGATATCGAATTCAACAAATATCTTTCGATTAAAGCACATACACAATTTTTAATGCCAACGGCCGCAATATCTTCATCTAGAACCTAAATCCCCAATTTGAAATTGAAATGTTCAAGTATTCAAACAGCAGAATCTTCTAATATGGCGGTGGATAAATCGTTTATACGTGGATATGCAGCTTTCTCATCCAGCTGGTTTTGGGCCCATAGCAGCATCTTCAGCAAGCTCGGAAGTTTTGGGTCTGCCATAAAAAAATCAATCAGTGTAACCAATTAAAGGGCATAGCATTATTAAAGAAATTCAGATAACGAAACAGTAAAGTTGAAGCTTCTTAATAGAACACTGGAACATGATAACAACAACTATAGCGGGAAGTAAATTATTATCATCGCTCACTACATTATCCATGTGTTAACCATGAACAAACGGTTTTTATGATTGTCAATTAATTTGATATTTAGAAATGTTAAAAAAATACATGACAGCAATCATAATCACAATAAGAAAACATCCTCTCGCCATTCACATTCAGTGGATTACAATCACAATTTAAATGCAGAAGTTGAACTCCATAATAGTTATCTGCAAGTTATAGCTTTCCGGGAAGTGCATAGAGGGAAGAAATAGAGCATATTCAAACATAACTTTGGCATTGCCAATGACAGGTAAAGCAAAGAAACAAGCTATCAAATAATTGATACTAGTAGATGAACAGTAAGTCCTCTCTCTCAATAATCTTTTGGATTTAGATTTGTGAAAGCATGTGAATCTCTAGAGGTTTGAATCCATCGTTCAAGCATACAGAAAGTCATCAGAAGTCAGTTTAAGCACTCTCACGGAACAGTGGTTTAGGTGCCAATATGGCAAAAAAAGATTCTATTATGCTCCCAAATTTTACAATTGCTGATTCAACAAACCCTATATCTCAATCACAATATCAAAAAGCTTGTACGAATACATATGTACAAAATTAACACATCCACAAGAAAATTGAGCGTGCAAACTAGATTTAGAACCAGACATGCAAACTAAAGTTATATAAACACAAAAACAGACTTTTGCAGCAAACACAAACCTTTTTCATGACTCTGACTAGTAAGTATGGCTGCATTCACCTCACTCGCTGTCTTTAAACGCTGTGATATGTCAAGCAAGTCCCCAACAGGACAGTTAGAAACATCTTCAAAGGCCAGCAGTGCAACAGTCCTCTCCAACTCTTCCAAAAAGCTTTGCTGAAATGCAACAGGCAAGCGTTAGCACCAAGTCTCTGTATCCAGTTACATCAAATTTTCCACAATAACAATTTACTTTCCCATTTTTTTATATTTTCCTTAACTATAAGCAATTAAAGTAAATTGCCAACACAAACAAATACACCTCAATGAAAAGGCCATAAATTCTTCATAATAAAGATTTTAGGGGAAAATGCAATTTAGTCCTTGATGTTTTAAGAGGAGTATTTCACTTCCTAACTTTTTTAAATAAACAAAAACAACCTTTCTAGCACTCGTTACCAAGTAATTACCTTATTGGTATCAAATTGTTGCTATCAAAGACTATTTGCACACATTTTAAACGTGGCTTGGGAATGAGTAATACATTTTTTTCAGAGACCAAATTGCATAAGACCCAAAATTCACGATAGCAATTTACTTATTTTCAAGATTTCATGTGAAAAATAGAGATACAAAAATTTATTCCATGAGATTTACATTTTCCTCTCCCCTTGGTGCAAGCTCCTCTTGGGCAAACTCCAGTGCCTCTTCAACTTTTCCATTCCGAATTAGTTCTATCAATCGTTGCTGTTGAAGATGGAAAAATAATTGGGGATTTGTGTCTAGTATCTGCAGACAGTATTACAGAATGGAAAAGGCATTAACAAAAGATAGTCTGAGGTGTACAAAATTGTTTGGGTATTTTATTTGATGTCAGAATAATAATAATAACGTTTTAGAATGACACAAAAACAAAATGTTGTGAATACAAAAGAAGGCATTTTCCAGCAAGATGTATATGCGTAAATGAAATAAGCAGCATTCTCCTAAGTAATTTTTACATAAAAAATCTTAAGGATTACCAAACAGGTCATCGAAACTGAAAAAACTGAAAAAAAAAAAAAAAAAAAAAAAAAAAAAAAAAGAAGTAGAAACAGCACAAGGAATAAGCAAAAATAAAACATATAGAAGCGTGACGAAACTAAGATAGAAACTTAGGAGTAAAGGATATATAAATTGAACGTAATAACACCATTTTTATGCAATTCAGAGCATCTTTGTTCAGATTATATTATCAGATAGTGTTCTCAATCATAAGATGAAAAGCTTATTCTTTTAATCTTGTGTCAAATTATAAGATTCAAAACACGGAAAATTAACTTAAATATGACATATAAAGTATGCATAATTCTTAGGAGTGGAAGAGGCCAAGTTACTCATCAGGAACCTGTGACCTACACATGTTATGTTATGCTTAGGTCAAGTCAAACCTGTGCTCTTTTAAATGCCTCATTTAAGTAAAAGAAATGATTTCAGTCAGTCAAAAAGCCATTTAGGCCAAAAAAGTCACTGTACTTAAGTTACTACAAAATCATAACAAGAATATTGTCGGCATAGTACTAAATTTCAACTACCACGTTTTGAAATTACACTGTTTCTCTGTATAAACTTACTAACCTATGATAAAAAAAGAAAAAACTATCTAAGCCAGGTATACATTAGGACCCGAAAAACTATTTAGTGGAGTTTCTTTACATGTTTCAAAAACTTAACCTACGGAGTGGGCTTTTAAATGAGTTTTCAGTCTAGCTCAGACAATTAGAAAATGCCAAGGTTTTGAAGATAGGTCGAGGTCCATGGCCATTTTTGACAAAACATCCTGACAGTGACTGTCAGGAAACAAATGCAAGTCATAAATCAATTGAATGTATGAACTGTGAACCCCCTACATTAGACTAATGAAAACAGAATAAGGAAAGAGTCCACTAAGTGCAACGATTATTGAGTAACAATGTGAAACTCTTATTGAGTAAAATGAAAAAGAGAGGCAGAATAATTAAATATGGTGAATTTGTAGTGTTCCTTTCATTTAAGGATTTAAGCTAACTTTACTATTGAATTTCTTTGATGAGAACTGGTGGTAAAAAATGTTGAAGATGGGGGAAAGTATCATAAATCGTGTGATTGGTACTGATGATACAGAATTGATTGAATTGCACAATTCATTCCTGTATCTCGTGATACAAAGGCATATGCAACTTGTCACAATGGCTACCTTGGTAAATAGTTTGGTTCAAATTACAAATTGTAATTTTAAGCAGGTGAGGATAGTTGGGTATGAGATAGCATGAAGACCAACTAAAAGAGGCTGTATCATGTTCTGTTTAAATTTGATAACTCCCATCATGCCATTTAAAAAAAAAATGCAGCATAAAAGAACTTTCAACAGAGACAAATAATCTGTAATTTGCCATTGCTACACGGAGAATACAGTGCAGCAAGAGCGTTTCTAGTTATCCAGCACATAAGAATTTGAATCATGCATGCATCATGTGTATCATATCGTATCATATACACTACAAATAAAGGGAGCCTATGATTCATAGGAATTGAAAGTTATTATAAAATAAATAAATAAGTGAAGGAAAACCTACCTCTGGATTTAAGTCATTCACTTTCTCAATTGCATCCTCCACATTACCATTTTGTACTGCCTTCTTAACAGCCATGCGATCCGTTATTGTTGCAAGATCTATATCTGCTGTGGATCAATAAGGACAGACATATCTTCATAAAGAACACGATCTCTTCCACTCACACACGCAAAAAGAAACAAATAAATAAACCAAAAAGAGGATACGTTCAGTTCCAGACTCCGTTCGAAATTTCTCAGCAGCCTCAACGTAGCCTTCCGTAACGAGGAAATTCATTACCAATTTATTCATGTCTTCCTTTCTAATCTTCACATCATTAAGCTTTTTCTCCCATTCTTCTCTTGTTATGACTTTCTTAGTCGTAGCCTTCAGAAAATAGTTTCCAGGGATAAAAATCAATTGTCATCATGACATATATTTGAGTTAGTTCACTTCCATGCACCATGCACAATTGTCCATAAAAAGAAATACTTCACGAAATAAGACTAAAATTGACTCCATACACATCAATAGATTTCCCTCTACTTGTTTGCTGTGTAACGCAGGAATATATGAGAAACCAACGACCTTGATTGCTAAATTAATCTCGTCCCACAGCATTTCAAGAAACTAATAATCCAAATAGACCCTAAGTAGTTCAGTATAACACGAAGCACTACTTCTGTTTATATGACGTACTTGCAAAAATGTAGAATAAACTAATCCACAAAAACAGAATAAATATGAACAATAGTTCTGAGACTCTTTATAGTCACATGGAAATGGAATGCAGAATAAAGAATCAATGGGTTCTAAAATTCTTAAATGAGCACAAATTTAGATCCTTTGCACCACTGACATTAAAATTAAACTAATTAAATATGTATCCACTATTCGCAAAGACAAAAAGCGAGAGCGAGGGAGAGAGAAAGAAAGTCAAATACCATTGCCCCGATTTCTGCAAGTTGACGAATCACAAGCCAGAACAATGACATCAGTGCACAAAGTTAAACCCCATTTTTAACCCCAAACGACACGCGAGCTCCGTCACCTGAAAATCCGAAGAAAGGCACCAAAACTGCAGGTCGTGGATCAGCGTCAACAATTCAAATATTGAAAACAGTCACATTTCTAGTTTCCACACCCTTCCAATCAATGACTTTAAAAACAAAAACTAAGTCATCAAAACCCTATCGACGGAAGGGGAAAACAATATCCACAAGAAAAGGGAGGAAACAAATTAAGAGCAGGAAGAGAATTCACCGCAAAATCAATTTTCCAATGAATTGTGCTCGGACTTCATTCCCCGGAAAAGTGGTGAAAGAAGGTGTATCAGCGTCTTAGGAAGGTGCGCCGGCGATCCCTTTCTTGAAGCTGAATCGTAATGCAGGGTTCTAGACTCGTCTTTCAAAGTCATATACAGATATTTGCTTTTGGGTTCGGATCCGGTTCTTTTTATAACCGATCTCATATGAAGGCCCAATTAATAGCGGAAAAAAATTTTCAATAGATTATTTAGTTTTTCAACTTTTTTTTTTCTAATTATTACTTTAACTTTTACATCTTTTATAAGATGAAAGTTTAATACATGATTAAATTCATAATGATTATTTTAGTTGAAAAATAGTTAGATTTATCGATAATAATTTAAGTAATTTGTTAAAACTATTCACACATATTTTGTAAAAAATATTAAAATGAATTATGTTCAATGAAGAGTTATTATTGTTACTAGTGTACACACAGATACTGTCGCGCATGTATGTACGCATTTTTTAAATATGCGTGATATTATTAAGTTAATATATAAAATAAATTTATATTTATTAAAAAGAAAGTGAAATATATAAGAAAATATGAGAAAATAATTGTTAATAAATAGAAAAAAAAAAGTTTGTAAAAGTAACGGTCAATTTTCAAAAATTTAATAAATAATTATATTTTAAAAGGTAGAATTGATATTTTGAAATGAGAACATAAAAGAAAAAATCCTCTTTATATATTGTTATAGATTATTATTTTATTTTTATATTTTTGTTTTTATTTGTCTATGTGTTTTTAGAGTATTCACTCTTCATATGAAATGTAGAGGATATGAAATGGAAAGAGAGGATTAGCAAGCTATTGCCATGGTCCTTTGGGTGATAGAAGGTGATGTTGAGGGGTTTATTTCAAATGCAACTCTGATATTAAAGGATGACACACTCTAATTTACGAAATTACTCCTTCATATTTCAATTTTCACGTGATTTATTCATTTCTTCTTATTATAAAAACAACATGATAAAAATTAGAAACACAAAACAAAAAGTAGTATGGTTATAATAAAAATTTATTACTTCTAAAATTACTATTAAAAATAAAATTAAATCTTTAGGTAAATAAATTATTTCTCACCTTACAATTAAATTTATTTTCATACCAAATATATTGTATTATATATGTTTTTATAAATAATTTTTTAATAGTTTCAATTATTCAATAAAATTTATAAAATGATTTTAAATCATTTATATATCATTTTATATTACTTTTAACGATATGGATATTTTGGTAATCTAACTCTTTTATCTATTAAATCTTTTTAATATGTCACATCAATCAATACAGTTACAAAGTTTACTCTCTAGTTTTCCTAAAAGAACACAGCTCGACCCACGGGTTTGTGGGTTAGTGAATTGAAAGAAGGGATGTCGAAGTGAGCCAAGCTGACTCACACAGGTTGAGTAAAAAATAGTCAGTTCAATCTCGCTCACTCTTTAATAACTCAAAAATTTTGCAATCCAACCCAACCCACCACAGGTTGGTGGGTTAGAGGATTTGTTAACTCACGGATTGAGACCTATTTTGATATCTTTAATTAAAAGATGAAAACATAAAAGAAAAAATAATTAAAGCATTGGTGAGCTCTATATGAATAAAGGTCTTTAAAAAAAAAAAAAACCTTATAAAAAATTTACCATTTTAATCTTACTACTTGTATCCATAAATAATTATTTTTATATCGTTTTAGTTTAACATAACAAATAATAACTTTTGATTAAATTAAGTCAACTCATAAACTATTTCATTTATACTTAAAAGGCAAAACGTCACAGTAAAAAAAAAATATAGTAAATTTTGATAAATACAAAAAATAATGAGTGCGTGTGTGTTTATTGTATTCATAATAAATGCACAGGCATGCAGGGGAGCTCAATTCCAAGCAGTAAGAAATATAACCAAAATATAACGATATTTGGCAATTATACTGTAGTATTCATGAGGCATATTAGTATTAATTAAAAGAATAAGAACGACTAACAGGTAATGACAGGATTGAGGCAAGGTAATATAAAACAGGGTCCAATGATCAAGGGTAGAAGTATGTTTTAATCACATTCTTAGACAGACACACAATATTGAAGTGTTATTGATTTGAGTATCAAAATGTCTGTAGATACCCACCCTCCGGAGACATTATACTAGGAGCAGTTCAAAGGTAGGTCCTGTGAAGAACAAGCGGAAGGTTGAAATTCTTGAGATCACTTAGTTCCAAACAATAAACAATAACACATGACAATGCCAATGTTACTGTCATGTATGTTAGTATGATGTGTTAGTGTTAGCACCACATCTTTAGTATCAACACCATGTGTTAGCATCAATACTGTGTCAGAGTCAACGTCATGTGTCAGTGTCAACACTAAATATTTTCTTTTCACAATTTTTCATAAAATAGAACAAGTTTTGTAATTTATTGATTAGTAAATTGAATTCAACTATATATTGGAGAGAAACAACGTTGTATTATTTAAAAATAAATATAGGAAAATTTGAGTCTCATATCGAATAAAAAACAAAACATCATTATCGTTATGAAAAATGACTTAATAATTGATTTAAAAAAAAAAATACTCAAGTGAAAAAAAAAAAAAAAAGGGGAAAAAAAAAAAAAATAATAATATAAAAAATAAAAAAAAAAAAAATAATATTTAA
>Ga0214543_1000649_pt1 | contig 60300 bp, 36 predicted proteins | sample CNSS2metaG_FD_160094 | JGI IMG/M metagenome (GOLD analysis project Ga0214543, IMG submission 160094) | Root nodule microbial communities from cowpea collected in UCLA plant growth center, Los Angeles, California, USA - CNSS2 | ecosystem: Host-associated > Plants > Roots > Nodule | place: USA...
ATATATATATATATATATATATATATAAACATATATATCATTACAAGCACACCAAACGAATTCCATTCTTTGATTTTATTTCACATGGCCACCACTATGTTACCTGTGTTCTACGTCTTCCGATGAATATCTCAAGATGTCTTGCTGCCACACCTACCAGCCGCAACTGGTAGAGCACGTGCAGGAAACCATGCTACGGACCACACTCCGTAACGCCAGGTGGAGTTCCCCATACGAATAACATTCGTAACGTCCCAAGACTACCAAACTCGTCAGCTTAATACTGAGGAGGGCAATCTAACTAGACCCATTCGTACGCGTCACAACACGCACACTCATACCGGCAACACTCGCCAACCCAAGCCACAACTCAAGAGTTCCTCGTGTTCATCCGCCATCCCGAGCCACAACTCAAGAGATGTCATTCCGAGCCACAACTCAAGGAATGCCACATGCTTAACCCCTATCCCGAGCCACAACTCAAGAAACACCAGCAAGCCGACCTTCAAGATATCGCCAAAGCCTTGTAGACCACGCACATCCAAATCAAGCAAAACAAATTTTGCTACAGCAACATGGCTTGACGCTGCTATGGAGTCGCCAGGCGTAACACGCTTCCAGACTGCCTGGCAGGGAACACGTACCGCCAGGCGCCAAGCGCCTCAAATGCCACTGTCTGCAAGTGTCGCCTGACAGGATGACCCTCACCGCCAAGTGCCACACATTCTAGTAGCCCTTGTGTGTAGCTATCGCCTAGCGGTCAAGACAATACCACTAGGCGCTACACCAATATAACGAATTGTACTGGCTTAAACCTCTTAGATTTGATTTCAGTTCTTCTCCTCTCATCCGTGATACATCGCATAATTACCCATCATGTAAGTTCCATTATATGTTAATGAACTTACCTTAATTATGCCTTACTATCATCCTCATCCTCATTTGGCCAATTCATCACATCATAACACAATTACATGCACTCCAGTATTAAATTAACATACAACATTTCACTCTCAGTCCAATTCTCACTGTAATTGATTACCAAACCCAAGAATCCCTAATTATTCAAACCCTAGAATGAGAATGGGCCACAATGATCCAATTTCCCCTTATCACATCATGATTTTACAATTATTCACTTCCCTTTAATCAGTTAATGAATTAGACACCCTTTCCATCAATCAAAACTCGCTTAGAAAGCCCAAAACACCAAAATCGAACCCAAAATTGGTTCGCGTCACCTGGCGGGTGTTCATCATCGCCAAGCCCTTCATAGAAAACCCAAAATCTGGGTATCAAACATGTGTCGCCTGGCAGCCAGAATCATGCCACCAGGCGGTTCCTCTTCAGGAACCCAGAAACAAGCATAAAGAGATGAGTCGCCTGGCGACAGTTCATCGCCCGCTAGGCGGTTTCTGGAAAAATTCCAGAAACATAAAATCCATGTAATGTAAGGAGACGATCATACATATACATGCTATAATTCATACAATTATGCAAAAACATAAAGAGAATGTAGTCCAGCTTCCCTAACTTGGATTTCCTTGCTAAAACTTGAAGGTTCTTGGCTTCTTCCTTGATAAAAAATGGACGCCCCGTGCCTCCTTCTCACTTAGCTAGCACAATCCACTCTCTAAATTTTCTCTTCTCACAGTGCTCACTAACAACAACCTCTAATTCTCTCTCTTTTTTCCTCTTAATTGGCCAATTACCATGTCTTAATGGTGGTTAATGGCAAGGAAACAGAAAATCACCTTAATGGTGATGGTAATGACTATTCAAGGATCATTAAGAGTTGTTTTCCAGCCTTCTTGGCTACCCCTTGGCCAGCTAGGGTTCCTTTGCCCTTTTGCATTCATGCCAAAGAAAATTTTGGCAAAAAGAAAGTTTAATTTGGATCTACCAAGGTTCAAATCCATAACTATGCCAATGTCAAATCGATGCACAACCATTCAACCAATTCATGTTTCGTTATAATTCCTATAATTCTAGAATTATATTATCACTCATCATGATCTAGCACATTATTAAAATAATTATAAATTAAATAACACATAAATGGCATATATAGGACTTGAACCCAAGTAAGTCCTTTCACACAATCAAGTACTCTTTACCACTTGAGCTAGTACTTTTCTACGTAATACATGTCAGTGTTAAATGCCATAAAGGATCCCACTACCCGCATTTATTAATTATTTATTTATTTAATTAATTAAATTTCGCGGATCTTACAACTTTGCTTGACTTGAGCCTGAATTGACTCTACTCGACCTAACGTTGATCAACTCAATTTGAGATGGGTCTGACATGATGTGGGACTCGACTTCTCGACCCAATGCAAGCCCAACTTAATTGGGCTTGATGACCTGACCCAATTTCTCTCAATCCCACTTAAGCGTTATTAACCTAAATTTGGCAAGAATCAACTTGACATGGGCTTAGCCTAACTTTTGTTGGACGTGGGTTTGCCCCAACTTGGTTGAACGAGATCATGGCTCACTTGGCTCAACCTGGACGTAGGTCGACTCAACTTGATTTGATTGAATATGGGTTGGACACAACTCAATCCCTGTTGGACCCGACTTTACTTAGCCTAACATGGGTCTAGCCCTACTTAACCTCTAACTCCACCAACTTGACATTGTTTTAGCTCACCTAATTTGATTTAGGATCAACTTGACCAAGATTGGCCTAAGTTTGGATAACCCAGCTTGACTTGATCGTGCCTCTATTTGAGACTAGGCCTAACTTGAGAAGGTTTTGGCTTATCCAACGTATCTTAGGTCTAATTGAGCTTAGCATAACTTTAATGTGGCCTACTGACATATTTTTGGTTATCCAAGTCTAGTCTTAAATGACTTGAGTCCAATCTAACTCAACCTTGTATGAACCTAAGTAGTGTTATCTTATATGGATGTGACATAATCCAATAGTTCTTATTTTAAAATATTATACAAAACTTAATTTTAAATTTTCAAAATTTAGAAATTATCTTATCAAATTCAAATGTACTTAAATGAATTGGAGAGTTAAAATTTAAAAATTTGAATTTGAATATAAATTCATTTAAATAAACTTAGAATAAAACTTTTTATTTAGATAATTACAGATTGAATTTTTAAATATTTATCCTCATATTTAGGAATACGTGAATTGCAATTATTGAATAGCTTGCATCACCCTATGAAGAATTTAATTGAGTGACCAACTACAAATTTAATTATGTACATTCGTTGAATTCTGTCTAACGGTGCAATTGATCAAGCATGGGCAGGAGTAATTTGGTTCAAGCGGTGGCTGATTTGATCCGGAGATTCATACTTGGTGGCTGCCGCTTGATTCAATTATCACTGATTATTACTAAACAAATTGTGCGCACATGAAACTTTCTAATCGTGGGGCCCACAGTTCGTAAACAATTTCAGCTGAATGGGCTTGCAGTGAGAGGAATTGAATCATGCAATTTTAATTTGGTTGAACCGCAAATTTAATCTCAAATTAGTAAAACAAATTATGATACAAGATAAATTAAATCAAATAATTAATTCTTACACGTGCCATGTGTGTCAGGAAATATGGGCGGAGAAAAACAAGGAAGATCCATATCCTAAACTAACACAAGATCATTTAGGTTGTGTCCCTTTCAAGTATTTAGGTTGTGTCCTTTTCAGCATAAATTTAAATTAAATTCACAAACAAGACATAAAGTTTCAATTATTGATTGGTACAAATAAATTCATAAGCACAATAAATACTTTCTTCTTCCATAAACAACAGAATAACTTAAGACAAATAACACAATGACATAATAACACATAGTTTGTTAATTATATCTGCATCAACTCTTGGAAAATCTTCATGACAGTAGAAGGCAAACCCAGAAGCACATTTATATTTCTTCGCTCTTGGCCATGTGAGAGGAACAAAATCACTTCCTTCTCTGGAAGAGACACTGGCCCTGAAAGCACAGGGTCTCCCCATCCAAAATCAGTGGTGTGAAAGGAAAGTCTAGACCAAGTTGTGATGAGAAGAGTGCAAGCAAGAGAAGGCCTTGCTCTTGTCACCTCAAAGTAATCAATGGCTGATCTCATGTAGCTATCTGTCACCATCTTGATAGCATCTTGAATGAGTCTCACAGCAAATGAGAGAGGCTTTTGTGTTAGTTCCCCAGCTTGGCACACAGAATTTGTCAGCACAATTCCATTTCCAAAGTACCCTTTTGAAAGAGGAGGGTTGAACTTGGCCCTTCCATCAACAGCAAAAAGAAGCTTTGTTTGTTGCTCAGGTAGCATTTTCAGTGCCTTGGTTCTTGCTATCCACACAAACGCTGAGAGAACTTCAAATGTTGTGCATGCATCAAGAGCCCCATCTTGCATTGCTTTCTTCTTCAGCTCCTTTAGCTTCTCAGGGTCAAAACAGAAGGACCTGTAAACCATTTCATCTTCGTATAAAGTAGCAGTGTTTGATTTGTCTTCTATGTCAGCAAATTCTTGATGCAGGTGCTCTATCTTTGGTGGGTTTCTTGCCTTTAGTATGCTTCTATCAAGCACTGGAGGGATTGAAAGTGGCAAGTCTCTGGCCACTTGTCCCCAAGAGTTCACAAACTCCATTGCACCAATGCCATCAAACATGCAGTGGTTCATGCACAGCCCAAGAGCAAAGCCTCCACATTTGAACTTTGTCACCTGGATTATAGAGTTCACACTTTCAGAACTGCAATACCTTGTGAGAAGTGTGGGACCATTTTCTGAATCATTTTCTTGGTGAGAATGAATGCATTCACAAGTACATGGGAAAGGACGCATAATTAAGAGATGTTGTGTTGTTAAAGTTCTGACACGGATTTTTACTGTCATTATATCAGAAATAGAAGCTCCGGTATTTGCAGAATGGATAAGGTTAGCATGAAAAGAAAAGATATAGTGCTACTGATAAAAATTCAGAAACTAAACCAATTTTAGTCACAAACACTAGCATCCTTAAATTTTGTCAAACAAATGTGCTGCTAACTTTTATATGAGACATTCAAAATAGTCATATTTTTCCATTTATAAATCCTACCAAGAACTTGATAAATTGTTATAATAAAACAATTAAGAATTATGTACCAAAAACAAAGTAACTCCTGAAGGACAATGATAAAACTTACCTGAGCAACTAAAGGAGGCATCTGAAGAATGTGTTTTGCTCCAGGAATATCATAAACCAGCTTACCAAGAGTACCAGGGTCTGGTTTTGTGATGTCACCAATCTCTTCCATTGAACAGTTTGCTTGAGCCTCCACAAACAAGGCACCTTCCCCTGTGCAATCCACTATGAGTTTACCCTCTGAGCTTATAGTGAGTCTCCCAGCAAGAGGGTAATAGTGGACAAGAACCTTCTTCAGTGCATTCTTGATCACTTCCACAGCCTTCTCATTCCCCCTCTCAGCAGTTTTGAAGCAATAAACAGTTCTCACAATCACTGCAATGTTCTGGTCAAGGTTAGATAGGAAATACAAACCCTTCTTTGTTTCTTCAGCTGGTGGAACAAGAGTTGGTTCACCTAGCTTCACACTAAGCTGCTGGAAACCATTCTCATTAGCCATTTTCCTTAACAGCCTACAGAAAAAAAGCAATAGAAACATGAGTAGTGAATGGAAATAGAAGCACTCTATGAACTATTGAAAATAAGTGATCATGAAAATATAAGAGTAGAGCATGCAATGTTGAAAGCATCATCAGGAACACATGTGGTGTTTCTCATACCTGTGGTGTCCCTCACACAATATGACAAGGGTCTGAGTTCCCTCAAGGGAAAGTTGCAAGGTATATATGTATGATGTAGGTGGTGTGCTAAGATGTTCAAAACATAGCAATGGAACAAAATAAATATAATGTGAAGGTGAGAGGTAGTTGTTCATTGGCAACGGTCCAAGCTACTAATAAAATACGTGGTATCTTTAGGACTTGATTGTCTCTTTTTTTTTCACTTTTTGTGTACTGTGGATCTATGTGGGTGAGGGTAGGCCACTAGTAAAGAGACCAAAGACAAAAGGAACCAAATCAGAAGATGAACAAAGATGAGCTTGTTTGGTGAGGTTGGTATCCCAAATTTGCTAACCTAATATTTTGTTTAATTAGTTGTTCCTTCCAAGATCATCACTTTTGGAAATTAACTCAAAATAGCATCATCGTGTTTCAGTGGCATGATTTTGAAGTACGTGTTTACATTCACATTGAATCCTCCCAAAAATTAATATTCAAATTATTATTTTAAATCTTAACCCTTTATTGGGTTAAGAAATTATTTTTAAGTTTAGAAATGATTTTTTTTTTAAATCATATTATTGATGTGAGATATTCACCGACATTTTGACAAAATAATATTTTTAAGTTTATTACTTTTTAAAATTATGCCTTAGTGTATTTGTTCACACATAAGTCTATTTCCAGAACATCAATTTTCCTGTTGTGGCGCAGACAAAATCACTACACCTACATCGAGTGTTTTCTGTTTTCTTCGTTTGAAAAATCTATATAATTTAGATAAAGACTGACACATTTGTTTTAACTTTTATTTAAATTATAATTTCATAATTTTCATGCCTATTTTCAAATATTAATTTTCTGTTCATTAAAACAATCCTAAATTGTAGCTTAACTGATCTAGCTTCCCAAAGTTAATTATGTCAATAATTGAAGATGATAATAAAACAATTAATACTAATAACATGTATTATAGAAAGTCTAGAAAGTTGGAGGAGACGTTGGAGACTTTTGTGATATTACTTGTTTTGTATGTATAATAGTAACATTTGATAAGTTACATGGTTTTGGTAATATTGATGGTGCATAAGAAAACATGAGGTAACCCAAAACTGAACGTTCATTCGTAAGGAGTTTAGTCAACTATAATCTGATAAGCGAAAAATTGCTAAACTTGTAGACCTTAACTTCTTTATTGGGCACTGAAAAATCAACATGACTTTGACCTAATTTTTAGATAATATTATATCTTAACGTGCACAAGTACATGGCCAGCGTGAAGTTGACATGTATAACGACCCAGAAATAAATTATGATGAAGTCACAAGTTAAACACACAAATACAAGTTTAACTCTTAAATTAATCATCGACTCAAATTAGTTTATTTTAATGACAATTTAATTTCTAATTTCCTTTTACTTTCTAGCTTAATTTTTATGTTTTCAATTTTAAAATTTTGGTTAAATCTAATTTGGGGTTGAAAAATATGTCATGGCACATATATCAATATACCAACTCATTAAAATTTGACGGTCGAGTTAAAATTTTTAATCTGTCAATTAAGTTTAGTCTAATTCACTTAGTCTTTCAAATTGATAAAAAATTTAATCCATCAATCACGTTTAGACTAACTCACTAAGTCCTTCAAATTGATAAACTCGAGGTGAGATGTTATAAGCTATTCGTGAACCTGTTCCTATAAATTGAAAATTAAAATACAAAATAATTTAAAAATGAATTTTTTAAATCATTAACACTTATAAATTAAGTTTCAATTATTAATTATGATAATAATTTTGAATGTAAATATAATAATTATTTTAATTTATCTAATTAAAGATATTAATTAATCAATTAAAAATTTAAAATATTTATATCATTAAATATATTTTTAATATTTATATACATAAATCAATTCTAAAAGTAAAAAAAAAAAATAGTTGGTGAGTACTTCCACTAATTTGTTGTCATGTCCTTTGGTGGAACAAGTCACAAATTCTAATCTATTTTACTACGGCGGGTTAGTCTAACTCACTTTAGTTTTAGTGAACCAATGACAAATTAAGTAAAAACTAGCCAACCCAACTTATTTTGTCACTTCTAGATCCAACTTTTGATGAAGGCATGACCACCACACCAAGTACCATGCAACCCATCCCAAGGAGAGCTACAAGAAGTATGACAAAAGGGGAGTTTTTTCCATCTCTATCTTTGTTTAGCATTTCATTAGTTTGATTTCCATGAAGTTGGCTTAGTTGACTTTTCTTAGTTGACTTGTTGACATTGACTCTTCCATATTTACTTATTTTGTAGGACAATTAAAGATGACAAAGGAGGTGGAACAAATGGGAGCATAGGTGGCGCAAAAGGAGCACATATGAAAGAGAGAGAAGAAGTTAAGCATTTTAGAAAAATCTAGGATCAGGGACCACATGCCTTGGTCAAGAATCCACCTTGAAGAGTTCTAGAAACATCAAGAATGTTTGACCACGCTTGTCTTCGTTGAGACTTGTAACATCCCGACCGGATATTACAAAATAAATTAATAAAATAAGGAAGTAATAAATAAGCGTCATTTATTAAAACATCATTTCCCAAAAACACAGGAAAATTGAACATTTATTATCTCAGAATTTATTTCAAAGTCCATACTTATAAAACTCAATTACAATACCAAAATCTGATAATATAAAAGTTATTATCTCATAATTTATTTCAAAGTCCATACTTATAAAACTCAATTACAATACCAAAATCTGATAATATAAAATTTTACAATTCCTTTAAAATCATAAACTTAAAACTCGGATAAATCTTTTCTCCCATATCCCACGCTCTAGCGCTATATATGTCTCACCAGATCCACTTGTAACATCATCTGCTCCCATGTACCGCGTACACGATCATTGCCAAACACAAGCAGATAGGGTGAGCTAACAGTTAAACAACACATATATAAAACATATGTACATACAAACACACTAGAGGAATTTCTACCCTTTGATCCCATATCACATGGCACCACCATGTCTTGCTGCCACACCTACAAGCCACAACTTGTACAGCATGTGCGGGAAACCTGCTAACGCTAGGTGGAGTTCCCAATACAAACATAGTTCGTAACGTCTCAAGACTACCAAACTCGTCAGCCACACACTGAGGAGGGCAATCTATCTGGACCCATCCGTACGAGCCACAACTCGCACACTCACACCGACAACACTCGCCAACTCAAGCCATAACTCAAGAGTTCCTCGTGTTCATCCGTCATCCCAAGTCACAACTCAAGAGATGTCATTTCGAGCCACAACTCAAGAGATGTCATTTTGAGCCACAACTCAAGAGATGTCATTTTGAGCCACAACTCAAGGAATGTCACGTGCTTAACCCCTATCCCGAGCCACAACTCAAGGAATACGTTCTGAGCCACAACTCAAGGAACACTAGCAAGTCGACCTTTGAGATATCCCCAAAGCCTTATAGACCACGCACACCCATAACAAGCAAAACATATTTTCTGCCTCTGCAATATTGCTTGGTGCTACTCCTGAGCCGCCAGGCGAAACACACTTCCAGACCGTCTGGTGGGGGAAACATGCTGCCAAGCGCCAAGCACCTCTGATGTCACTAGCTTACAGGTATCGCCTGGTGACATGACCCTCATCGCCAAGCGCCACATGATCTTGTGTTCCACTATTTTGGTAGCTTTTCGCCTGGCAAGTCTATTATTACCGCCAGGCGCTACACTAGTACTTGTGTATTACTAGTTTTTCACGCTTCTACAGATCAGTTTTCCAACCCTTATACTCATCACATCACGATACTCAATCTCTAATGAAACACCACACATCTCTACCATTGGAAGTTCCTTTCCCACATGTAATACATTTGTTTCTCATCTTCTCATATTCATCAAATTCCTGGTTCAATGCCTAAGTTCATTAAATTACCCTCACTCCTAAGGTTCATACAATAATTCTCCACTGATTCATACTTTCAGTCATGATCTTAACAGTACTTCTGGTTCACGTCCTCTATTATAACACAATGCATTACCCTCCAACATTTCACATACTCATTCATTCACAATTAAGATCAAATTGCTTATAAGTTATCCAAGGACTAAGGTATCCTACCTCTACTTGACTTAAACCAGTCACTGCACCTTTTTATAATCCAACCTCACTTTCATTGTGATATTAACATTTTAAAATGTGTAATCCCTATACACCTCCTTTAATCATGCTTATCTTTCTACCTCCAAGGTATTCAAAATAGCGGATTTCTCTTTTAGTTTTACGAACCATTTTCTCTCAGCCCTCCAATAGAATTTACCCTCGTTTCCACAAGACCCAAAACGCAAAACAACCACTGCGTTCTTCGCTGTCGCCTGACTGTAACTTACCCTGTGTTAGGCGGTGCATCAGTTCTAGGAAAAATCCTAGTTTCTGTCACACCTGTCACTCTCTCCAAAATCCCCAGAACGCATTCCTCTAATGATTTTCGTAATTCAACAGCCAATTTTACATCCTGCACTAGGTAATATCAATTTGGAAGTGTGCCTACACGTCCCTACTACAATTCGCACCTTAATCCTCATTAACTTGAAAATTCCCAATTTCTCAAACCCTAACCACACGTTCATATGATTTCATCCAATTAACTTACCACCGCGGTGTAATTCAAAGGTTATAGGCCTTCAATACTTAAGTAATGGTTTAGGCTACCCTTTCCCCCATCCAAGGTCAATCTAGAATCCCAAACCTGCTCACATCGCCTAACGGATGTTCTTCACTGCCAGGCAGTTCAGACAAAAACCTAGAAATTGGGTGGCACAGTTTGCGTTGCCTGGCGGCACATAGCTCATCGCCAGGTGGTTCCTCACAGGAACCCAGAAATGAATAGAAAACAGCATGCATCGCCTAGCGGCTTTGAAGACCTGCCAGGCGGTTTCTAGAAAAATTCCAGAAATACACAATTTCACAACACATCAAATCTTAGGCATCCCATTCAATCATACATCATAAAAAGATAAATAACACGAAGAAAATTCATGGATTCCAGCTCCCCTAACTTGGTTTCCTTACTTAAATTTGAATATGTGAAAGTTTCTTCTTGACTGAAAATGGCTTCCCTTAGCTCTCCCAGAATTCAGCTCCAATTAAGCACTCACTAAACTTTGTTTTCCTCTTGAATGGCACTCCTCACAATGCTCTAAATTTTCCAATCTGAAAACTCTTCTTTTCTTCCTTAATTTGCCCCTTTAATTAGATCTTGATTGTAGTTAATGTCCAAAAATGAAAATGCCATTAAAATTAGGTTTTAATTATCATTCAATGGTTATTCCTTGGTGGTTTTCCATCCCCTTGGCTGCCCCTTCTAACTGCTAGGGTTTTGGCCTTTCACATCCATGCCAAAAAGAAAATTGGCAAAAAGAAAGTTATTTTGCTTAGGCCAAGGTTCGAACACAACCATAAAATTGTCAATTCAATGCACAACCATACAAACAATTCATACTTCGTGATAATTCCTATAATTCTAGGATTATATTATCACTCATCATGATCAAGCATATTATTAAAATAGTAATCAAATAAATAACACATAATGGCATATATAAGACTTGAACCTAAGTCCCCTCACACAATCAAGTACTCTCAACCATTTGAGCTAATACTTTTCTATGTCACATCAATCAACATTTAATGTCATAAAGGCTCCCACGACCGGCATTTATTAATTAATTAAATTTCACGGGTCTTACAAGACTCACCTTAGAGGCAATGATCACTAACACAAAAAGGGCTTATAATGTCACCCATTCAACGTCCGCCCAAAAGAAGCATAACGTCAAAAATGACTGGTGGCATTTTTTGTAAATAAATTGACAAATTTTGTATTATCCCAAGGAAGCCCTAACATCACTTAATGTTGGCCCGAAAAAGTCCTGATGTTTTCTACAAAGGACGTCGGCCTAGAGAAGCCCTAACATCACTCAATGTCGGCCCAAGGCAGCCTTGACGTCAAAATGTGTTTTAAGTCATCCCCGCGAATAAGAAAGTGTCAATTGTTTCTTCCCAGGAGCTTATCCTTCATCGTCGCCGGCAACAAAGACCTCCACAGGTGAGTTTGGCTTTGTTTTCCATCATTAAAGTTGTTGGGTTTTTGTTTGTGCATTGATTTAATCATTTTGAACCTATTGGTTTTCGCTTTCATCTCCATTTCATGTAAAGGCAATGTTTTCATCCCCATTTCATGATATTTGAAAAATTTGTAATGAAATTAATATTTATTATTAGATGTTTCATGTTGAAATGATTCTAATTTTACTTGATATTTTAATATTATTGTTGAATTGATGTTTTATATATGAATATTATTATAACTTTAGTTCATAACATTGATCGAACCGTATTTCCCGTTTGAGATTTAGTACAAATGACTAAATTTTGAATTGCTTGTATTAAATCTTGAATTGTCCAATCGGATAGTTTGAAAATACTATTTTTCATAAATGGTTATAACATGTATATTGAGGTTTATGCATAAATTTGATAAAATTTTGATTGAGGTAATTTTGTGTTGTTTTATGGATGCATATTTGATTATGATCATAAGTGATCACTTTCATTTTGTGTATTTCAAAAACCAATGCGAAATGCTGTCAAAATTTTGTCAAATTTATGATGTTTGACTTCTTCGTATATGTGTTAGCAAATTATGAAAAATATTTTTTTCAAATGGGTAAGGCCTCACCTTGTGAGAGTTAAAAGTTTGAGATTGATGGAGTTTTTTATGAACATAGTATGGTAGAAGACATGGTACGTGATGTTGGGGAAGAAAAATTTGGAAAAGCTTATTTATATGATTCTCTTAAGTCAGATTCAAAGGAAGAGTTGTACCCAGGATGCGCTAACTTTACATGACTTATAGTAACTTTGAAATTCTTCAGTTTAAAAGCAAGGAATGGATGGACCGATAAAAGTTTCACAGAATTGTTGGAGTTGTTGAATGAGATGCTTCCAGAAAATAAAATGTTACCCATTCGTAATTACGAGGAGAACAAAATTTAATGTCCAATGGATTTGGAATATCAAAAGATACAAGCATGCCCCCTACAATTATGTTTTATACAAAGATGAGTTTGCATCATTGAAGACGTGTCCAACATGTGGTTTATCACGGTTTAAAAAGAAAATTGATGGAAATAGTGGTGATGAAGACAAAAATTATGTACATGCTAAGGTGATGTTGTACTTGCCTATAATACCTAGATTCAAATGAATGTTTTCCATTGAAAAAGATATGCAAAGAACCTAAAATGACATGTTGATGGAAGAAAGTGTGATAATTTTCTTCGACACCCAACTGATTCTCCACAATGGAAAAAGATTGATGAAACATTTCCAAAATTTGGTGCAGAGCCAAGAAGCTTAAAATTTGGACTTGCTACAGATGGTATGAATCTTTATGGTAACTTAAGTAACAAATATAGTTCATGGCCAGTTTTGTTGATGATTTACAATCTATCTCCTTTGTTGTGCATGAAGAGAAAACATATGATGTTGTCCATGATGATATCGGGTTCTAAACAACCTAGAAATGACATTGATGTGTACCTTAAGTCGTTGATCGTGGATTTGAAATTGTTATGGAAAAAAGGCGCTGATGTGTACTATTCATATTTTCAAGAAACATTGTATTTGCATGCAATGTTGTTTTGCATGATAAATGATTTTCCAGCATATTGAAACTTCAGTGGTTACAGTGTTAAAGGTCATTTTGCATGTCCCATTTGTGAAGAAAACACGATTTATATTCAATTTAAGCACGGTCAAAAAATTGTGTATATTTCAATTATATAACTTTGGTGAATGTAAGATTTTTTTTATTGTATTCCATATTTAAAACTTGGAATTGGTATTTTCTAATTCATAACTAATTGTCTTCATATAGGTACATGGGCAAAGTAATTGTGGACCAAGGTCGAGCTTCAATGTATGGATTCATTGAACCTCAGACCATTTAACCTTATGGAAACACACATGAGTACATCAAAATTTATTTGCAAACATAGACGGCTAAGTTAAAAAGAGAGATATACTTTGCGCCTTACATTGATGGGTAGGTGTTATTGCTTTTAATATTTTATGAAGTATTATTAATTATTCGACTAACTACATGTGATTGATGGTAGGTATAATTGGCAACTATTGGTGATCATTCCAACACAATGCACGGTTGTATGGTTGTGTTCATGTCATTGGAAGATTAAATCTGGTTTGAAAAACATGTTACAGAAGTAAGTGTTACTTTTTTTCATATCATCTACTTAGTTATATTAAAACTAACCTATGTTTTATGTTTCCAAAATTTCATTAGAATTTTGGGTATGCCTAGAGCACAACAACTGAAAGTATTATCCAAAGGTTGGAACTCATTCATTTAAAGTTATTAATTTCTGCATGTCAACCTATGACCTTGATATGTGATTATTTTCTTTGTCATGTTTAGTGTAACAAGTAAGAAGATTCATAGCATTGTGGTTATTATATCATGTCTTGGATAAGAACAATCATTCGAGTTACAATTAAAGATGATTGGACAAAGGTAATAATATATATACCCTTCACATATTATAAATCATATCAAACTTTAAACAATGATATTCATACATAATGAAGTTGAATTATTTTTTTCAGCAGTTCAAGAATTCATCCCTTCTATCGGAGGACATTATCTAGACACTAAGACAGGAGTAAGTAGCATATCTATTGCAACGATGTTGTTAGGACCACTAGCATTAGGAATTTTTTTTAAATCTTTGTTGGATAACACTTTGTTGATGTAACTTTTAGTTTGGTTATAATTGTAATAGTTTAGACAACTTTAGTATTATTAGATATAACTATATATCTAGAACTATGCTAGAAATATTTATGAATTGTTTTTGGAATTTTTTCTGGTTGTCAGGTGTGGGAAAATTGTAAATGCAACTAAAAAAATAGTTGATTTTGACGTCTGTTGTTGCATTCCAAACAACAAAGGACGTCGAACTGTGCAACAATCGACGTCCTTTAACATATAGCAGTGCAACATCAGACATCAAAACCAGCTGCATTTTGGCTCATTTGTCACGAAATTGGACATCTGGCTCCTCATCCTTTAACGTTAAGGGATGTCAGATGTCTTTCCCACCGACATTAAGTGACGTCGAGCATTTTTTTAAACGTTAATTTTGACGTCACCCTATACGACATCAGAATTTGGACAGATGTCAAAGTTCGAAAATATTGAACGTTGAAAGGCCTTTTATTTTATTGGATGATGCACTATTTAGCCTACCTTCTAGAATGTAGGGTTTCTTAGCTTGTAGCACTTTTTGAACTTGTGTGTTTTGCTTAGAGACCCCTAAACACTTCTATATAAGGAGTCCTCTACTACTTGTAAAAGGGTTGATCATTTCATACACATTTGTGTTCAGCCTTTGTGAGAGTATCCTTTTTTGGGAGTTAGACTTTTAAGCCTTATCTTGAGCTAGACTCAAGTCGCGGCACCTTCCACTCATCTTCAAGGTTCCAATGTTTTTGCCTAGCCTTGTAGCATGCTTTTCACATCTTTCATGCCTCGCCTTTCCATTTTCATGATTTATTTCTTCTTCTTTAAATTTGGCATTTAACTTTTGTTCCTCATCATATTTTGCTTCTTGAATCAATCCATTTCTCTTCTTCTCTAGAGTCTTTTGAAGTGTACCTTCACATCTAGATAGCATGCTATCTTAATGTCGAGTAGGAATCTTCACTATAGACTTTCTTAAGCAACCTTCACCATATTCATAAATCTTAAAAGGAATCAACTCAATTCTACATCAACTTTGTTCTTTAATATCCTACAAGAAATTTTTCTTTGATTTTAAGAAAATATAATCTCTAAATATTATTGATATCATAATCATCCACCTAGGTACATGATGTAGGATTATCTTGTTCCTTTTAAAAGATTAATGAATATGGTGATGATTGATTAAGAAAACCAAGGAAATCCCCACTGGACATTCAGATAGCAAGCTATATAGATGTGAAGGTTCCTTTCCAAGGTTCTAGAGAAGAGAAGAATGAATTGATTCAAAACAAATAAGAGTGGAAAACACATAAAAAGAGTAAAACCCAAGTCACACACAAAGGAAGAAGAAAGCATAAAATGGAAAGGTAAGGAATGATAAAAATGTGAGAAGCACGCCACTACAAGGCTAGGCTAGAAGAAGCCATGGCAACCTTGAAGATGAGTGGATGTGTGCCGCCACTTGAATCAAGATTCAAGATAAGGCTTAAAAGCATTCACTCCCTAGGGAGGAAGACTCTCACAATGGTTGATACACAAAGGTGTTTAATATCTCCAAAATGTTCAACCCTTGTACTAGTGTTAGAGGTCCCCTTATATAGAAGTGCCTAGGGGCCTCTTAGCAAAAATAAATAAGCTAAAAAGGATTACAATGCAGATAAAAAAAATCTAGAGTCTAGAAAGTAGGTCAACAAAGGAGCACATGGACACATTCTAGAATCCTTCTTGGCCAAGGCAAGGTGGATGCTCCTTCTAGATGTTTCTAGACTTCTTGGTGGCTAAGGCATGTGGTCATCCTTTCTAGATGTTTCTAGAAAGCTTTTCCATCTCTCTCTCCTCCACATGGGCTTGTCTTCATGTGCCACTTGTCTACTTTGTGTACCACCTCCTTGATTATCCTACAAAACAAATAAAGTTAGTTTAGCATGTTGGCTTTAGGATAAGCTAATATTTTGAGTCAACAAGTCAACCCAAAGTCAAGGTCAACAAGTCAAATTAAAAATAGTCAACCAAGCCAACTTAATGGAATTAAAACTAAAGAAAATAAAAGCAAAGGAAGGGATCAAGGAACTCCCTTTCTTCTAAGCATTTGCCATGTGCCATCATCATTGGTAGGGATCAAGCCTTCATCAGTACTGGAAACCATGTCACTCTTCTTTTCATGTGACCTTGTATATAACATGTAAATATTATTATACATGTTTCTAGTTTCTCAAATTTGAGTTTTAGTATCCTAAGTTGTAAAATACTTTTTTAAATTTAAAATAATATTTTATCCCTTAAACTTAAAAGTTATTTTTTTTTTGACTTCATTTTGATATAAAATTATTTCATTACTCTCAATTCAAATTATATGGAAATATGCTTTAATGATATTTCTGTAGTTTTAAAATTTAGTTTCTAAAACATATCTAAAACTTTCGGTTAGAAGAGAGATGTTTTAAAATAAGTTTTTTTATAAAGAGAATTAGATATCATATTTACATATGAACCACAAGTTATCCTTAGGCCTAAAATTAAACAAAAACAACATCCCTCTTTAGTGCTAATGAAAAAGGAAAAGAAAGTGAGGATGATAAAAAATGACGAAGATAAAGTGAGCAACTAAAAGAGTACGGAGAATGATTAAAAGAGGATGATTGAGAATGAGAATTATCAAAAACAAAGATACTTTAAAATTTCAAGATTCAACAAACTCTTATATCTACATTGTTACATGAAAAATATTAAAAATATGCAAGTCCTCAAATAAGAAGAGAAGAAGTGGAATATTTTTGTTATTACATATAAGGGTCCTACATAAAGGTGTTAAAATGTTCGTTTCATACGGGTTAGTTCAATACGGATTGAGTTAAAAATGAATTAACTCAATCCACTTTTCGATATGTCAAAAGTTTTGTAACTTGACTCAAGTCATCAAGGGTCGATGATTTAGGTGAACTGACTAATATTTTGTTCTCCCTATTTATTTATATATTTCTAATATGACTCAACTCATTTATTTATAGTAGTACAATTAAAGTGTTCACTCATTCCACCAAATATTATTATAAATATAGTAGTTGAAAATTAAATTGTCCACTTATATAATTAGATAAAGAAATAATTAAGTATCCAAATTATTCAAACATTATTAAACTAATTTAATTTTTAAAAAGATCAAATTGTCAACCTACATAATTAGAAATAGTAAATCATTACAATAAAAAATATGAAAAAATAGTAACAAAATAATAAAGGGTTGTTATTGGTGGGTTACGGGTTAATCCACTTCCAACCTAACCCAAACTAATTTAACTAGTCGCATTTAGTTTGACCCACATTTAAACAAGATAGATTATTTCCAACTCAACTCGTCTTAAACCTGTGGTGAGCCAAGTTGACAAGTTTGAACCCATTTTGACACCTCTAGTTCCATATTGGTAAAGTGTAACACACTTGGTATTCTTACTTGGGTATATAAGCTCTTTAACATGAAAGAGAATGAAAAAGTATACAAAGTATGTTTCAATAGGTCTCAAACCATGTTAAATGAACCATGTTCTTTTATGTAAGCCTTATGATTTATATGATCACAATGACCAAATATTGTGTAGCTTGCCTAACAAATGAATACCATAACTGATAACTTTAAAAGCATCCAAAAGATTATACAGAATGTCTTTAAAAGAGCTCATACATAATTCCTAAAGTGAACGAGTTAGAGTTACAACAAGATGTGATAACAAAGAAAGAAGTACAAGCACAAAGCTCTTAAGTAGGAAATACATGCCTACCAAAGCTTATAAGGTTAAAGAACTTTTAGACAAACCCTTATAACATGGAGAATTTGATGTAGAAGATAAGAATCATTTATCCAAAAGAAGATTCACCAAATTTGGAAAAAGAAGGGAGGTCCCAAAGGTAGAAAAGTACAACCTCACCAAGAAAGAGACTCTAGAGAAAAGAGAAAAGAAGCTCCAATTTTTTTTACTGGTGTAAGAAACTTAGACCCTTCAAATTAGAGCTCCTATGAATGGACAACAATCAAGAAAGACATTAAATCTTATTTAAGGAGGACGTATAAAAGGTGCTCATTTCCACTTAAGAAGATCTAGATGACTTTCAGTCTGAAAATGTAGTAGAGGAAATGGCCAACCTATGCCTTATGGCAAATATATCGTTTGACCACTCAGACGAATGTAAAGATGAGGTAGACTTCTCAAACTTACACTTAGTTATAGAAGCATATCATGAGCTTTTTTCTAACTCATCTCTCAAGCTTACAGAAAATATAAGAAGAGTGGTAAAAATATTTTCTTACCAAATTGATGCTTTAAAAACCAATTATTTTCCTTTAAACCATTCTTCCTTTAAAGAAAACAATTTGATGGAAGAAAACGAAATAGTGAAAAAAGAGCTTAAAAACTTGAAAGAGAATTATAACATTATTAGTTTAGAGTTTAAGGAAAATTAAAATAAAAATATGTCACTTACTTTCAAAATCAAAGCTTCATATAAGAGATTGTCTGAAGATGACCATCCTCTAATGTTAGATAATCTAATTATAGAAAAGAAGACTCAACAGAGAGTTATATCATCAACTACAAAAGAGCATAAGAGATTGAATCTTTTAATATGGTTATCATGAAAAATTTTCGACAAAAGAGGAATGGACTTTGAGAAAGAAGAAATTGAACTCATTCATTGTCAATTAATAATAAGCGAGGTGATCAATGGGCACATAAAGTTTGATCGTACAAGTTTGAGATTAACCTCAAATTTGCAAAAACTTGACCTTGTAAAAGGGCTACCCAAAACATCATTTATGAAAATAGGTTAAATGTGCAAGAAGGAAAGGTTGAATATGTATTAAAATGTCTTCAAATTTTTGCAAAGTTGCATATGATAGTGTGTTAACAAAGGGAAGTTTTTAATAGAACAAATTTAATAGCATGCAATTTATCAAGTTTAAAGAAAAGAAGGATTTACACTTAAAATTTTCATAATGGGTCATTTGTAAATGCAAACTACATCCAGATCTTGATCAACTAATCATGTTTCTCTAAGTATACTAAATTTTTGAATATACAACAAAGTATTATTTAGAACTTGATCACTCTTGGCTAGATAACCCGAGTATTGTTTGAAGCGCAACTACTTTGGCCAAGACTTGAGTATATTTTGGAATGCAATCACTCCTAACTAAAATGGTTTTACAAAGGAAGATTGCTTTATGTAGAGTGTTGAGGAAAGAGTCATTGAATATTATTTTTTGTTTGTTAAAAAACTTAAACTTGAGTATTCACCTTCAAAGTTGCATTTGTTCACACATGGACATAGAGATGCATTAAATGCACTTCATGTAGCATTAAATTTTTAATTCTTCTTTAAACAACATCCTAATAGTTGACATGACTTATTAGGCCTAGGTTAGAGAGCTTACGCCCAAACTGAAGTAAAGCACTTGACCCTGAACGACATATAGCCATTACAAGGTTTAACATAAGGCGTGTCAAGATGCTTGTTGGAAAGGAACACATTCATCGAGATATCTTTGATGCTTGTTGGTAGACCTAAAGATGAAAAACATTTTATGCAACACATAAAGCTTGTAGAGAATTTCATGAAGTAAAACATTAGTTTGACATTTGTATGTCGTCTGACTAAAACTTTGCTTATCAGATGAAGCAAGAGATTACAATGTGTTACATCATATATTAGATGGAGCACTAGCATCTGACATGATCTATTTTAAAATTATTGCCTTATAAATAAATCATATTCGTCTATATGTACTTTATTGTTGAACTATACTTAATCCAAATCATCAAGGGTTTGTTGTACTTTACTCTAACATCATTCAAAAAGGATATGCTCTATGAGATATGCATGAAAAATAAGAAAATTAAAACATTTTTTTTCGAAGTAAGAACATTGTTTCTACATAAAGGCTTGAACTTATTCATATAGATTTATTTGGTCGTACAAAAATTACGTCTACTAGTGGTAAGAGATATGGTCTAATCATTGTAGATTACCACACTAAATTGGCATAGGTTAGATTTCTTACCCATAAAGATGAAGGTTTCAATGCCTTTTATAAAACTTTATAAAAAGTTTGAAAATAAAAAAAAAATAACATTATATCTATCAAAATTGATTGTGGAGGAGAGCTCACAAACAAACATTTTCAATAGTTTTATGATGATAGTAGTTTCATCATAATTTTTTCACTCAACATGCATCATAAAAAAATGGTGTTGTAAAGAGAAAAAATAGGTCATTGCAAAAAATGGTTAGAATTATATTGATATCTAGTTCAATTCCCTAATACTTTTAGGTATAAGTAATAAACACAACCTATTGTTTGAAAAACAAAATTTACATTGAACCTATTCTCAATAAAATTCATTATGAATTGTGGAAGGGAAAATATATAGCATATCACATTTTCATCTTTCCATATGTTAATGTTGTATCATAAGAACCAAGGAGAAATGATGACTCCCTTTGTTATTCCATGGAGAAGATTGTCACTTTCATGGAGGAAGAGATGGTAATGGAAAGTGGAAGAAAATTATTACTAACCAAGCTTCCTAAAGAAACTTTTTCTCTTCCTAAGGAATGTTCCTTGAGAATAAAACTTAAGGAAAAAGGTCATCCTTTAGTGATCTTTGGGAGAATAAGCGTGTTTTTTTAAAAGTAAATTCAATTATCATTCTTTTAAGAGTATTTTTTACAAGAAGCAAGGGAAGCTATCTATAGAATGGAATAGCTTCTCTTGCACTGTGTATAGATGATGTGGGGCTAAACATTACATTGGTCAAAAATTTTGAAGCCTCTTGGAATGAAAATTTGTGTGCTCTTTGAAGGCCTCTTTCAAGTGGTGCGACACTTCTATTTGAAACTTTCTTCACTTGCTTTTGTGCATCTATTTCTCGTCTTGCACGCCTATTCTTGGCCCCAAACAAAGACCCATAGTTGGCCTAAATAAGTCTTTTAAAAAATACAAATAATTTGTACACTTGAACAAATATTTACAAAGCTAAGAAGAAAAAGAAAAAAAAGTTTTAATATTCTACTCTCAAATTAGAGCCTTCTTCCTTGAAGCTTCCTCTTCATCAATCTTTTTAACCATAGATATAGTAGTTGGTTGTTTTCTAACAAGAACCTTGACAATTTTGACTCCAAAATAACCATGTTTTGTTATTTTGAAACTTCAAAGGTTTATAGAGTCTATAACCCTAGGATTATAATAATAGAATAAGTTATCCATGTAAGGTTTACATATCGTGTCTAATAAGAAATTTCATGATTGTACATTTTTTTTTTGTAATTTTAAAATTAATTAGAAAAAAATGAAGAAAGAAGCATATTCACCTCAACCATACCGCATTGAGGACGAATCTAATTCTACATCAAAAAGACAAAGTTGAAGACCAAAACCAAATAATAGAAACATGTAAAGAAGATCATCTATTAGAAGAAATCCTTGAATATTCAACTAACTAAGTAAGAACAAGATCCATGTTTCAAGGGAACTTTGTCTTCATATCTCAAATTGAACCTAAAATTGTCTATGAGGTGTTAGCAGATAAAGATTAGGTCCAAGCCATGTAAGACAAGTTTTACCCATTCTAAAATAGCAATATCTAGATGCTTATGGAGGTTCCCAAAGATAAGACAATCATGTGAGCTAAATGGGTCTTTCAAAACAAAATGGACAAATAAGGTAACATTGTGAGGAACAAGGCTAGACTAGCAGTCAACGAGTACTCTTAACGAGAAGTCATAGATTGTTGAAGTATAATCAATAGTTGAACCATAATATATCTCAGTTGTAACATGTTGCTCACAACTATTATGGTTAAGAATCAACTTGAAAGACTACAACATCTATGAGAGTAAAATCCCTATCTATTGTGATAATAGTGTTATCACCAGTCTTTCAATCCCATTTTGCCTTCATGTTCCAAACACATTGAAATAAAGTATCATTTTGTAAGAGATAGGGTTCAGAAAGGTGCTATAAACTTTCAATTTGTACATAGAGAAGATCGACTTGTTGATATATTTACAAAACCATGTATAGAAGATAGACTCATAAGGTGGAGAGATCTTGTTGGAATGACTTTTATAAAAGACTGATTAATTCCAAGTGTATATTTTATATTTGTTAGCAATCTTAGATGCATAGTCTTAGATGTTACTTATAAACCATGTGTACATTTACATCTGATAAATAGTTATATGATTCTATACATACACACAATGTATAGCATGTGCAACTTAAGCAAAGAAGGAGAAGAGCCTCAGTGACCCACTTGGATGAGTTTAGTAGGTCAAAAGCCAAAAGTTTGAAAAGTGACCCTAACATCTTTCTACCTTGTCCATCTATAAATTTGTCACACATGTTGGAGAAGTTATGTCTTTTGTCTTTCAACATTAAAAGGACTATTATTTAGAAACTTCTCAAACAAGAAAACAAAAAGAAAAAAAGAAAAATCTTTCTTCCATCCATAACACATTTAAAAGAGAAAATAAAAAAGTATACAATCACCCTTGGACCTCCAAACATTACCTATTTAAAATGGGTTCAAACTTATGTGTTAGCATGACTCATTAAGTCACGTTGAATTGGAAAAAATATAGTTATTTATAAATGCGCATCAAACTAAATCATTCTCACTTAAATTGGAGTTTAAATGGGTTTGAATAAAGTTGGGGTTAACATGTAACTACCAACAATAGCCCATTATCATATTTTCACTATAATCGTTTTCTTCTTGTAATTATGTAGTTTGACACCTTGGTCTCTTTTAATAATTAAATATTGTTCAATTGTGTTTGAATGGTTTGGATTGTTAAGTTATTTGTTTGTTCAATTATATAAATTGACACTGATCTTCATTTATTATCTTTATGATACGCTTTGACTATACTATTATAAAACAGGATGTTACGAATAAAAAATGTTTAAAACATCCAACCTACTAATATGTTATAAGTTGAATCATTTTACAAAATTTTCAACTTAATAAAATGTGAATCAAGTTGAATTAACTCCTTTTTAGTTCAACTCATCATTATTCTTTTAGGGTTAAATATGCTTTCAAACCCTAAACTTGGACATGAAATAGGAATTCATTTTTATCTTAAATTTTAATACATTGTGGTCTCCAAATTTTATAATCCAACAGATATACTCCTTTTAACTTAATGACATCAATTTTTTTTTTAATTGTTAAACAATAATCTAAGCTAACAATTGAGTTGAAACATATCAATTTGAAATGTCATTTATTATGTCAAAAGTATTTTACCTACTTGGATTGAAAGGATTATAACTATTCACTTTTAAGGAACCAAATTGTATCAGAATTTAAGGTAGAGATAAATCCCAATTTTGTATCCAAATTTAGAGACTAAAAACATATTTAATTCTTATTATTTGATTTTATTATTATTATTACAAGTGTGATTGAGTTATAATTTTAAGAACCAATATACCTCTAAATCAAAAAGCATTCTTTTCATTAAACTATGATAATAATAATACTAAGAAACAATAAACATTATTTTTACATATATCACGTGCATATTTAAAATATTAATTGTCCATTTACTCTATCATCATAATAATTTTCATAGTACTATTATCAACATTATCACTCCAATCATACTTAACTTTGACAGTCACAATCTTCATCTGTTCCATTTCCTCGCTTATCACTCTCGCCCCATCATTATCAATCAACCACAAACACCACTAAACAAACTCACAAAATGTAAGTTATGTAATTTCAATTTAAAATGTAGTACTAACATTTAAAAACTGAAAACCAGGAAATTTTAAAACTATAAACCACGAAACTGAAAATTAGTTTTACTTTTTAAAAATTAAATCTAAAGTCATTCCAAACAAACTTGGAAACAAATTAATATACTAAGACTTCAAGACAAAATTTAGAGTTCTTGATATTTTAAGAGACAATTACAAATTGAATAAAAGACACGAGTTAAAGGGAACCTGTGTTCTTGAAACATAGGTAGACTACGTTGGTGAAAGAAAAAAAAAAAAAAAAAACTCAGGACTTGTGAAACTTATTCCGTATTGTCATGCAAAGCACCAATATTTTTCACAGCTAGATAATATTAATCCATTAGTTGATTATTGCTGACGTAGATGTGTAAAGTCTTCCGTAGACAAGCTTACACAAAAAAGTAAAACGAACAAGGAACACTTACAAAATTTACAACGTATATTCTTTGTTCAACATTATGCCACATAGTTTCCACCATTCTTGTTACAAAAACAAGATACAAGAATTCTCTTGTCGTATCTATCACGAAAACATAAGTGCATACACAATCACAGCTAGCCTCTAGTAGCCATAGGGACAGCTATACAATGCCAACAACAATTAATGCAAGCTATTTTAGTAGGCAGTTTTAACAACTTTGAATATTCATCACTTAGCCTCTGGAGCGCTTTTGCTTCCCAAAATGATTTCCCGTTTTCAGAGCGATCACGGAGCTCAAAGTCATGCCTGGCCACACTTGCTTAGGCAAGCAATTCCTTCTTCTAGATAATCTTCCCTGTTAATCCAAAACTCTGGTGCATCCTGTGTTTAAAATATGCCAACAACAGCCATCACATCTACATTGACACATAAGCCTATGCATAGAGAAAAACCAAAAAATTAACAGCTAACTCAAACCTTCATTATTCCTGCAAGTACAGCACCTCCAAGGTACACCATGTGCTTCCTACGTGGTGGATCCTCTATTCTTAGTCGTAATTTCTGATCACCATCAGAACAGAAAAGGTGACAATACGGAAAAATAAGTCGGCCGAATTCGTCATTATAAACTTTCACATACCACAGACTGTTCTCTTTCTTTTTTAAAGCGTCCTGTATTTCCTTAACTTACATGGTTGCATGCTACTGCCATTTTTGGAGGTACCGAAAAGGAAAGTGATAGATCCATAAACTGAGGGACTACAGAAAAGCTTTAGATTTAATTCTTTTTTAATTTTCTAGTGACACCACGTTGGGTTGGGAGGAGCACGTCTTGATGCAATCACGATTCAAAATCATGAGCTGGGAATGTCAATTTAAGGTTAGAACATAATACCGCCAAAAGGCCATATTTAACTCAAGAGAAACAGACCTTTTCCTTCCATACAGATCAATATCTTCATAATTTACTCAACAAAATAATTCTCTCTTTAGGTATTGATAAGTACCCAAGCACTCGGGGAACTCACCCTCACCCTCAGAAGCTATAGCAATTAAGAGAAGAGAACCAAACACTAAAATACTCTACCTCGCAGGTAGCAGCCATTTCCAAGACATTGACAACAGCCTCCAATACAAATTGATAAGTACCGAGGACTTCGGGAACCCACCCTCAAAAGCTAAGGAGGAGAACTAAACATTTAAATACTCCATCGAGCAACCATAAATGTGGGACTTGAGGACCCCATAATACCCAAGTTCCTATCAGGTATACATATACTACATAGCTGATCCCGATAAGGAACTCCATAGGCTAATAAGAATTATTGATTGTTTCTAAATTAACAAGCAACAACAAGTTTAAATACAAAATAAAAAAACTTCCTTTAATAATACACATGCTACATTGGATACACATGCAGAAGCAAAAGAAAAGAAGAAGCCTAAGCTTACCTTCAATCCATCTTTGTTACCCTTCAGGACAACATCAAGATAACGATCAAGTATTTCTTTTTCCAATCTGAAAAAATGGGATGGAGGAAGAATATGAATTCACCAACTTTAACTTTGAAATACAATAAGGGGTGGTAGAACTGGGATCAGATTATAGAATCTAGAAACACTAACCAAAGAAACAAGAATGTCTTTATTGGTTTTATAGAACTCCTCAAACAGTAACAACTCTCAAAAGAATTAGTTTCATTTCAGTTATTTCCCCCACAAAACTGTGCATTTGTATTTTTCACCCCCAACTACTAACAAGCTTTCCCTATTGTCTTTACTCAACTAAATGACAGCTGACCCCATTAACTATTATACATTATAATTTTTCTTATTCTTTCTCTGATACATGTATTTCGTAGAAGGTTTATCAATACTCCCTACTTTAAGTGAGACCTTGTCCTCAAGGTGGAATTGAGGGAACACTAATTGAATCTCATAAGCTTAACTCCAAACTATTCTCACAAGCTCGAAATGTTGCCACTTGAGCAACACCTCTACATCAATCCTAATCGGCTCCTCTTACTGTGGAAGAACATACAGTAACTACTTATACCGGAATGAATGGTTATCTTGATTCATTAGAAATTGGACATGTGAGGAAATTTGTTGTTGAGTTACGTGCTTACTTAAAGACAAATAAACCTTAATTCAAAGAAATCATCTCTTCTACCAAAACATTCATTGGGAAGCAGAAGTCCTTTTAAGGGACACTATTAAAGAACAGATGGAACTACAAATCTTAGTAGATACTTTTACAAGATGTTTTATTTTTTCATAGAAAAAAATTCGCTCAAAAACAAATGCAAAAATGTCCATGAGCATTTTGTCTACTACTGAGGATAGCTTCTAGAAAAATTTAGAGCTCCCTTTCTTCAGTCAAAGCAACAGGTAAAGGTTAGGTTGTGCAGTAGAGAGGTCAATGTAATTTTGGGTTTTGTTATAATTTTTTTATGTTGTTAATTAAGAGCACCAAAGGCTGCACTTGGAAGAATATGAGGAATAAAGAAAATGGACTGAATTGTATGGTAGGTCCATGAAAATATATTATGTAATGTTATTTTCTACATGTTCATGAAGACTTGAGCCCAATTTGAATACAACATATGACAAGTCCAAATTCACATGATCTAGAAGAAGCAATGGGCTCAAGTTTATGTAGTTGAGCTAAATAATTGTTTAAGCCAGTTTTCTTTATTATTAATGTAATTTTCATATTTCTTTTTATTTAAATATTTCAAATGTCTTTTAAGATGGTCTAGGATAGTGTTCTTAGGCTTCCTAAACCATAATGATAAGTAGTGGGGTAGTGCAGAGTCAATTACAGTCGAAATAAGTACTGGTGGAAATTTATTTCTAACTAGAGTCTTATGGGCCTATACTACTTGTCACCCTAAAAGCTTATAAATATGAACATTTTATAAGAAGTTAGAGATATATCAATTTTGAAAGAAAACTATAGTTTATCTTTGTGAGAACTTTGTGAAGTTCTAAATTATAAGAACTCAAATTTGATCTTTTCATATAACTTGCCGTGATCAATCTCGTGACTTATTACTCACCTTTTCATATTTTTTAAGTGTGTCGTCAATATCCTTCTCCATGTTGAATATCAGATCAGTCTCCCTTATATGTTCTCATCTGATATCAAAGCTTCAGCTCTTAGCTCTTGACATTCAATGAGTTTCTTTATTTTTTTTTTCCTTTCAATTTGTTTTTAGGACATTGAAAGAGAATTATTAAGAAAGAAGAAGGAAAGAAATGAAAGAGCATAAGATATAGAGATAAAGGGAAAACGTTTGGTGAGTATTGGGAAAAGACATGATGTAATTGTGATAAGAGAGAGATGGAGAAAAGAAAAACACAAAGCTAGTAGAAAAGAAAATTAGTGAAGAAAAAGAAACAAAAAGAGGAGTTGAGAAAAATAAAAGATAAGGAGTGAAGAGAAAAAGAAGAAAAAAAAGAAGTTGGGGAAAAAGGAAATTCAAGAAAAACTATAGAAGAAAAGAGAAAAGGAAAAATAAACAAAAAAGAAGTGGCCAAAAAAAAGAAAGGAAGATATTTTTTATGATTGCGCAAATATTGTTGTTTTGTCCATTCAACAATGAGAGGAAGAAATTTCCGTAAGATTTCTCAACAATACATAATTTATTACCAATCAATCAACCGTGTTTGCAGGCATTCTAGTTCTGAAATGAAAAACTAATAAAAGGACGATATTTGATCCGGCTATTATGTTTCTCTTGGTGGAAGTGTACTCATGACATTCCATAACGAAGGTCTTCAAAGGAGGAATAATATGATCTAGAAGGATTAATGTAATTTTGGGTTTTTTAATAATTTTTTTATGCTTTTAATTAAGAGTACCAAAGGTTGTGTTAGAATCCCTTGATTTATGTTGTAGAAAATATTTCCTTGTACAATTAAGAAGAAGAAGAAGAAGAAGAAATCTACACGAATATTGAAGGAGAAGAAAAAATAAGGTGTGCATATTGCAAAAGGCTTTATATGGACGGAAACAATCCCATAAGAAATCTACACGAATATTGAAGGAGATGAAAAAATAAGGCAAAAGGCTTTATATGGACGGAAACAATCCCATAGAGCTTGGTTTGAAAGATTCATAAAAGCTATGAAGCAATTTAGCTACAGACAAATTCGTGGAGATCATACTTCGTTTACTAATCATTCAAGGAATGAGAGGACACCAGACCTTCTAGTTTACGTTGATGATATTTGGAAACTAGAAATGATGAAAAAGAGAAGAATTGAAACAAATAGACCAAGAATTTGAACTAACAGAGCTAGGAAGACTGAAGTAGCCTACTCTAACCAGGGAACTTTCATATATCAGCAAAAATATAAAACTGATTTGTTAGCAAAAGCTGGAAAATTTGGGTGCAGACCAGTACCAACTCCCAATGGATCCTAATCACAAGTTATGTAAGGCTGAAGAGGAACCAGCGGTAGACAAAAATATATATTAGAGACTGGTCAGAAATTAATATATCTACCCAAACATTGCCGCATTTAGTGAGTATCATCAGCCAATTTATGCATGAACCAAAGGAAACTCATCTTCATGCTGTTTATAGTATTCTACATTACTTGAAGGGTGGCCTTGGAAAGGGAATATTATTCAAAAGAAATGGAAGACTAATTTGAAGCCTGTACTAATGCATATTATGCAGGTTCTCTTGTTGATAAAAGATCAAAACAACTACATATTTACTTTCCAAGGTGGAACTAAGTGATATGGAGAAGCAAAAAACAGAATGTGGTTGAAAGGTCATATGCTGAATCAGAATCAGAATCATATTAGATGTGAGTTATTATGGCTAAAAATTATAGTAGATGACTTGAAGTTTAATTTGGAGGGACCCATGAAGCTCTACTGTGATTATAAGTCAGCAATAGACATTGTAAATAATCCCATTTAGCATGACAGCACAAAACAAATGGAAATAGATAGACACTTCATTAAGCAAAGAGTAAGAGGTTTAGTATGCATGTCACACATTCCATCTGAGCAATAGCTGGCTAATGTGCTGACAAAAGGACTCAATACCACAAACTCCAATAATCTCATAACCAAGCTGGGAATGGAGGATATTTATTCCTCAACTTGAGAAGTGTTGACATATGGATGTAAATATTACACATTTATTGTAAAATAAATATAGATTGATTGAATAATAAATATAGATTTGTTTGTAAAATCCATAAAATTAAGGGATTGAGATTACAAATTTATTTGGTAGATTTGCTCCTGATTTAGAGTCTTTCTTTCTGGACATCTATTTCCTTTATTACAGGAGATTTACTTCCTTTTATTAGGATTTTGTTTTTCCTTTAAATAACCATGTATTGTTTATTTGTGAGATCAAGAAAAGTAATCTCATAATTATTGCTTACTGCCTACACAATTTTTCACACCGACAAGATAAGGATTCTGCTGTTATTAGTCTTAGAACATCAATATAGAATTCTAGAAGGTACTCTCAGCCAAAGAAAAATGCACTAGGAGGCACTTTAAATATTTTGAAAAATGGACAAAAGGCATTCACAAATATGTATCCACACAGATATGACATTAACTGTCACTTACATCTAATTATCACTACCATGGATCTAGCAGAAAAACATACTGAAGGGTTGAGACTAGGGCGTGCAATACATGTTTGGGCATATATAACAATACTTAAACTCTCGAAGTTTTAGAAAGAAAAGTTTTTTAAGAAATGTATACAGCAAGAGTGCAGACTGTTGCACCTGCCCAAACAGTTAAAGCGGGAAAAGATAAGAGAGACTATTCCATAACAAGACACGTAATATAAAATGCAAATACTTATTTAGAAGTAATAAGAATATAAACTAAAAAATCAGCAACAAAAGATTAAGAACAATTAGAACCAAGGTAAAGAAGAAATGAAAAATTACCGGCTTGGTAATCCAGGATACATGGTGCTCCCTCCACTTAAAACTATGTGTTGATATAGCTGCAAGACAAAACATTACAGCATAAATAAATTGCATGAAAGTTTCAAAATGCCATATCAGAGACAGGAGTGCTGTGAAAAGATTATGGAAAGTGTGCAAGACCCACTAGAGCTGCAGTGGTTCTATTCATAAACGCAATTTTTTCACTTAAAGGAATATTTTAATGATAGATATTTGGACAGGTGGTAGATAACGATGCAATTTAATCATAACCCATGACTCAATACAAATATGATCATGTAATAGAGATCTGACGTCAAATCAAAATATTAGTACAAAGATTGAGAACTGGCTCGATTGAGAAAGCAGAAAGGTGTAACGGTGAAGACAGAGAGCGAGAAAAGAAAAAGATTTTTGCACAAAAATAATCGCCCAAACTTATTGAGTCATACTTTCCACCTCAACTTTTATACAATGCAAGGATACAGTGATTTTCATTCCAGCCAAAGAGTTCCTTAGTGTCAAAAATCAAAGAATATATGATTGTTGAAAGAAATGCTCTTGGGACTAGTTTGGCAGGAAATGACAGACCACATAAAAAAATTCATTAGGCTCGGTGAGTAACTGGATTGAAGTTATAACAAGGTATAGCTAAAGATTAGGCTAGATAACCTCCTTTTCATAAAGTGGTAATGATTGTTGGGTAGTTTGATTTGACACTACTTCACACCAAAAAAGATGTTGATTCTAGCTATATATAATGTAAAATTTGGAAATGAAAGTTTTCTTTCACTTTTCAAGAATGAAAACTAGACTCGTTGAGACACACGTACACCGTGAATCCAAAACAAAAGCAATAGTTTGTTGAAAGATGAAAACAAGAAAAATATGTCTATTACATGGAACTCCAAATTCATTAAGTACACGGGATTTTTAAGTGTACTTTTGAGACACGTGCAAAAAGAATACACTAAATACCAAGAACTCCAAATTCATTAAGTACACGGGACTATAAAGTGTACTTTGGAGACACATGCAAAAAGAATACACTAAATACAAGGAATCTAACAAATGCAATAGTTTGTTGAAAGATGAAACAAGAAAAATATGCCTGGTAAAAGACACACTTATACTAGGAGAAAAGAATTGGCTGAACAGGAGGGGGCTAAATGGAGGTGATGGACCATATGCATAATAAGAGGGAAGAGGAATTGAAGAAAATGACCACTCGAGAGAACATGCCAATGGAGGAGTTCTTTAGAAGACAAGAAATAACGTAACCAAACTATAGGAAACATATAGACAATGAGCTGAATTTGTGTATTTCTGAGACAACACAGGTGCTTTATTTATGTTGAGAAAATTGAATCAATACAATAAATACAGGAGATAAGGTATTATCTAATAATAAAGATAACAGAATAAATGGAAGTGTCCCTGATAATACATACATAATCTAGATATTCTTGATTCTAAATAATACTCCTGAATGTAAAAGATTTGTGCTTTTTATCTATAATTATAATATTCCATCTCAAGTTAGAGCATATTAGTCACATGTGCTCAACTTGCTGCAAATATGACAGATCCTTAGTCCTCCTAGAGACATAGGAAATATGCCTGTCAACTATTCACTTGAGTTGACAAATCTAGTGGTAGTGTCTCCAACTCAAGCTTTTCTCTTGTGAAATGATAATCTACCTCAATATATTCAGTCCTCTCAAGAAAGACAGGAATAGAGGCAATGTGTAATGTTGCTTGATTGTCACATATTAGGTGACTTGAGAATTTTCTTCAAATTTAAGCTTTTTGAGGAGTTGTTTTAGCCATGTGAGCTCACAAGTGACTAATCTCATTGCCCTATATTATACTTCTTCTCTTGATCTTGACACAACATTTGGTTTTCGTACTTTTCAACATTAAATTACCTCCGATAAGAACACAATACCTTGAAGTGGAGAGTCTATCACTTGGTGACCCTACCCAATCAACATCAAAATGCCCAACAATTTGAGTATTTCCCTTGTCTTCATAAATAAGGCCTTAATCAAAAGCATTCTTAATACACTTTAACATCCACGTGATTGCATCCCATTAGTCTTGATCTTGAAAGAGAGAGTTTAGAAATTGACTTATTACGCTCACTACAAAGTCAATATATCAAGGACAAAATATGGTTCTCCTTGGTCAAGTACAACTTTGACACTGAAATACACTGGTGTCCACAGGCGTAGCATTCAACATCTTTGTTTTTCTTATAAAATTACCACAACATATTTTTTGTAAGATATGATCAAACTATCATTGGATTGCTCAACTTCTATACCAAGGAAATACCTCAAATGTTAAAGATCTATTGTTTGGAATTGTTGAACGTGTTTTAGTTGGACAATACACTACCTGTGATAAAAATATCGTCCACATATACAATATGACAGATACATCCTTGGAAAGAATGACAATAAAGCTGAGAATGATCAGTGCCACTTCGTATTATCCCAAACTATTGGGTGGTAGACCGAAAAAACTCAAACTATGCACAAGGTGATTGCTTGAGAACATACAAGAACCTGCGAAGATGACATACCATATCGGAGACACTCCTTGAGCAACAAATGGAAGAACTTGCTCCATGTACACTTCCTCATCAAGATAACCATGTAGAAATGTATTCTTGATATCAACATGAAACAAAGTCCAATGATGAATAGTTGTAATGGAGAAGAGAAATTAAATGTCATTTTGGCAACATAAGAGAAAGTGTCAGTATAATCTTACCCATAGACTTTTGTGTATCCTTTGACAACTAGGTGAGATTTATAGCAGTTAATTTTGACATCAAACTTTGTTCTAAGAGTGTATAACCACCACCAACACCCAGCAATTTATTTGTTAGCTAGAAAAGGAACCAACTTTCAAGTACCATTACTTTAAAGGGCACATATCTCATCAATCATCACTTGTCACCTTTTTGGGTGAGATAAAGCTTCACCTCGGGAGTTAGCAACAAGAACATAATAAGGGTCTTGTACTACAAAGTCAATAGATTGAGAGTCGCATTGATATACCTATGGCAGTGTTGGCATCTAAAGGCATGGTAAAGTCATTTGGTGATGAAGAATGATTGACAAAGGTGGGAAATTGACTACATATATCTTGATTAAAAGGATCAAGTATATAATATGAGACGAAAGAAAGAGATGTTAGTAGAAACAAAATACTGACTAAATTTAGGAGAGAAATACTAGTACCATTTTTGAGAACGATACTAACCTAGAAAGACACATTTCAACTACCCAGGAGAGGGTTTATTTTGACCAGGTGTGAGATTATGTACAAAACAGATAAAACAAAAATCACATGGAAGAAGAATGTAAGATGAGAATAAGGAAAATTGACAAAATGACAACCTAATCATTAAGGATAGATAATGGCATCTAATTAGTGAGATAACATGTGGTTAAGATAGAATTTTCCCAAAAATAAAGGGGAACATGAATAGAAAGGAGAAGGTTCCAAGTAGTTTTTTCATTAGCTACTCCACTTTGTTCAGGAGTATCGAGACACGAAGATTGCCAAAGAATACCATTAGATGCCATAAATTGTTAAAATTAGTATGATAGGTAATCACAAGCATTGTCACTCTAAAAAGCATGTATGGATATACTAACCAATGGTTTGATTTTATTATGAAATGAGTGAAAGATAGAAAACATTTTGATCGATTTTGCATCAACCAAATTCAATTGCATTTAGAATATTCATCAATAAAGTAAACAAAATATCTAAAACCAAAAGGAATAGCAATACAAAAAGGATACCAAATCTTTATTATTAGAGGGTACCATATTTTCTCTATTTATTGTATTGATTCCGTTTTCTTAAGATAAATAAAGCATCTACATTGTCTTAGAAACACATGATATCAACTCAATGTTTCTATTTCCTACAGTTTAGCATGATATCAATGTTTATCCTAATAAAGTTTATTGGGCCTATCATACCACTACTATCGAGTTGCTAAAAGACCACCCACAAATACATAATTCCCACATTCGAGATGTTCAAGCCCTTTTGTATGGGATTGTGTTTGAAATCTCACATTGATTAAAGACATGATCAAAGTTCAGTATATATTCGGGTGGTACGATAGGTCCAACAAATTTAACTAGGATAGACTTGGATACCATTTCAGAAAGTAGCCTTTAACATAAGTCGATCTCACAATATAGGTTTGTAAGATGAAGTTTGCACTCACTCAAACTATAATTTGGTCATATCTCTAGTCGATGTGGGATCTCCAATAATACCAAAGAGAAAACATGTGGCAATAGAATTTAAAAACTCAAATCTAAACAAATGAGATATCACAACCCCCTAGAATGGGCTTAAGAGGTCCTGACAATCATGCCTGTGACGACAAGTGGGATTCAACAAAACTAGACACATGGGTTGCACCTTTCTAGCCTACCACTGACCTCAAAGGCGATGGTGGAGCCACGTGGCAACTCCATTCGAGATGCAACCACCAACGTTGTGATCACCCGCATGGTGTGCACCTTTCTATCCCACCACTAGCCTCAAAAGCAGCAATGGTGGATAGTGGCAGTGGCTGTTGTTTACGTGGCAGCGTAGAGTTCCTAAGACTGGGAGCACATATACCAACCTAAACTATGTAAGGAAAAAAAGAAATATTTTATTGAGAACAATTACATTCTCATCATCTCTACTTCTAACAATCAATCTCTACAAAATAAGAAAATAAAATATATGTTAAAATGAATATGAACATTGTTGAGATATTTTCTACCAATCAATATGAAGATATTCAGAATAATTTTATTTTAATAATTCGCTATTTGCAGCAATGGATTTCAAAAAGAGTATCGTACCATCATCCGATTGTCAATATCCATTTCCTGAATGCAGCGAAAAACCATGTCAGCCATTCCATCACCTTCTACATCTATGAGATCCTGTTCAATGGGGAAAAGGCCAAGCAATCATAAATGCCAGCAAATTACATGCTAAGTAATTAAGCTAAAATTACAAACATAGTGAAAATACTTTTGTTATCCTCTTAAAGAAGAATTGCCATAACGATTCTGATGGGATTTTCACTTCGAAAATATGTCATTTAAAGAGACAAAAAATAAATCTGTCTTTAACAATAGAAAACATTAGTCAAATGGGCAACAAATACCTACCGGAGTGAAAAGAGCCTCAGGAGCTTGGAACCTTTCGGTACCTACTTTAATGACCCTTCCATCTGGAAGCTGATTCACATAAGATAAATTAACATGGAGGAAAAAAGGGAAGGACTATTATGAGATTGATATTGACTTGATATGATGTGATATACTACAATGTGTGATTTGATTGTAAAACCTAGAGCATGAAACCTTAATTATACTAATTTTAGATAAATAATCATGACATAAGGAAATATGATAACCTCCCATCCCCTTCACCGATGCTCATAGGATAAACAATACATTACTCATATTTTCCCTCCCCTACTCTTTTCTTGGACCAAATCAAACAACAGAAGCCTCCCCTTCCATCCTTTAGACCAAAAGCACCACGTGGGCGACAGCGATGATATCAATAATAATCAATAGTACAAAGTACTTGCATGCATTCAGGCACAAAAACAATGAATCTAATTACTGAAAGTCTTGAAAAGCACGGGTATTGAAATTCATTAAAGAACATATTCAAGTATCAACAGAACATGATCCTCCTGTCCCTCTATCCTAAGGAAAGCCATTTTAACCAGAATTTCCAACTGAATCTAGAATTATTCACACAGAACTAGTCATAAAAAGATTTCAAAATAAAATGTAGGATCTCAACTTACAGTATAATTTTTAACAAGGATGGTGGTCTCAAGCCCCAACTGGTATTCCCTCTTGTAGTCGTAACTGCGGCGAAAATAGATGGACCAACTAAGGAAAGATCACAGGACACAGAAAATCAAAGTGTGGCTTCAGATTTGTAGCTAACCTTATATAGCACAGCTTCTCTTTGATTTCCCTAACAGTCTCAAAATCAGCAGTCCTATTTAATGCATACCTTGAGGACAGAAAATTGTGTTCTAATAAGAACTTAAGTATACATAAGATATTACAACTGAAATTAAAGGAGTTGGTCCATACCCCCTCCTTGAAAGCAAATCAACAAGATAGGAGGTTATATGTCGACCAGCAACATTCATTCGTTTAGTTAGATGAGGGAAAGAATAGCCATCAACAACTGGAACCTGGATGATAACTTTCATGATTAACAGTTTTTGAACGTATATAAAGAATAAAGAATAATAATAATTTAGTATTACGGTAATGGCAAAATACTGAAAATGTTAGCCACCTTTCACACTCTTAAACCATGGATCGTTCAACATAACACTTGTGTACATGATTGGTGATCATACAGTGTTTCATTCACATACTAGACTTCACAATCATTCACAAAATGAAAATAGAAATGAGGAGTCCCCATTCTCAATAAAAGAAAATAAACAAGGAATCACAAGTCACAATATTTTATCTATTCATTGCTTCAAGAAAATTCCAATGGCAGAGTAAAAGTTTTTTCTTGAAGAATTGATATAAATTCTCTACATCAATCTTAATTCCAAACTGCAAAACCACTAAGGATGTTTTTGAGACATGATACACTGTTACTTGCATAAATCATTGGCTGGGACACACATACAACAGGATCAAAGCCAGCCACTTTGTGAGTTCTGATTCAAGCTCTCCTTTCTCAGTTGTAGGACCTTTAGATGATCCTCCAATTATTTAGCCTTATTCAAACGCCCACTAAAATGTGGGGAATCCATTCAAATGTATGGTTTATATGCTTGGTATACATATACATTAGCTGCTAACCCATGTATGTGAAAGAAAAAGGAAACACGATGGGTCCAGACTCGAAGAAGTTGGGTTAATATCGACAATGAAGGCATAAGGGGTGGTGGAGGAATTGTAATTAAAGAAATAGTGGAGAATTCATTTAGTGCAGAGAACAGGGTTCCAAAGTAGAAGGCAATGTGACAAAATGATAAATGAAGGATGTGTTAGACCTCCCATTAAAGGGGTATAAGTGAGGCAAGATAAACGGCAGTGAAAAAACAGTAACAATGACAACTGTCAGTACACAAATGTGAAAATTGTAATGCACTAATCTGTCACAGTAAAGAGAAACAGACAGACTGGGAATTTATGACAGAGCAATATATTGGGATTTGAAACAGAGTGGAGGGAGATTGAGCAGGGCTTTTTGAGTTCTGAATACTCTTGTAGAGATTGTAGTTCTTTTCTTTCCTCTGAAGATCAAGATCATCTTGTTCCTGTTGTCCATTGGTCAGGGAAGTTGTATCCCAATAAAATTCTTTCCATTTCCTTGCAATCTGATCCAGTTCTATCAGCATGACTATGGTGTCATTGAGGGAAATTGGAAAAAACTTACACTAATGAGCTTGAAGGGATGGGGGTAAAGAGAATTTGGAGACATTTCTGGTAGTCTGAGGCTCTAAGACTGTGATCAAACAATATATGATTATACTTTTGTGGGTCCATTAGCACTTACTTTTTATTAAAATTCTAATACGGATTGGTGCCTCTTGGTCGATTGGAAACCATTGTCTGGTAAGTGAAGTTACTGCTTCTTCATTTATTATCATATAATAGAAATTGGCTATTAATCTAGCTATTGAATTAAAATAACTCAGCAAACTTTAGAAAAATTAAGCTATAAGCATGCAACAAAATAGTTGGTTTTTTTTATCTGAAAAGTATAATTCAATATAAGTTGACAGAGTACATAAGAGTACTAGTTAATGTAAAATGTTATGGCAATGTTACAAATGGTACAAGCTTTCAATGAGTGGCGGATTTCAAGAAATGAGGTTACAAAAGAAGTCATTCACTAGCTGAATACTGATTCTAATTTAGACTTTTTCAACAAATTCACTAACGACAACAATATACATATATCTAGGATTCTAATCAACCAATGCTAGGGGATGGATTCAGTGACTTTTAGCTGGAGAAAGTCACGTAACTTTAGTTAATTTTCATATGTCAGATGGCCAACTTCAATTTTCCAAAAAAAAAATAAATAAAAGAAACCAATTAAAATTTGAGCAAAGTTAACTAAAGTTACGGGAAAAAGTCACTGAATCTGTTCCCCAACGATAGTGTAGATGTCCATTCTGTTTTAACACTATTTAAAAAGTATTTTGACGACATGCTCACATATCCACCATGGAATTTAAAGCTTTCATCCAATAAGTAATATTTATAAAATTACGTTATATATATAACAAATAAATTAGCAATCCAATCCAAAAATATGAACAATGCTAAACAAACTAATGATTATATTCATGCACTAAATTGAAAGAAGCCAAATATGATATTCACATAAATGCAACAGTGACATGCATTCAAAGTTAGAATCAAATAAGCTTATTCACTACCCACTGTGCAAAATATAACATTCGTTAAAGAGAGATATGACATTGTCATATGTTTGATTTAGATACTGTGCCCAATTCAATTTAAGATTTGTTATAACAATCAACAAGGGAACAAGCTTGTAAGGTTCGGCATCATAATATTTATATACAACTAACATTGTGCAAAAATTGACTGTAGTAAAAAGCAATGTACAAAGAAGGAAAGAAGTGAGATTGAAACAAATAGACAAAACCTAGTGTCATTATAGTGGTCACCATAACAAGAGGCACAGAAGCTAATTAATTACCACATGAGTGACACCATCACCAGAGTCAATAACTAATCCAGTCAACAAACCTGAGACAAGTAAAGAAACGTTGAAGTGAAAGGTGAAAGAGGGCACAAAGTGAGCACATGTTGGAGAAGGAAGAGCAAGTTTTCCAGAGAACACATTGATGGGAAAAAAAAAATAAAAAAAAAAAAAAAAAAATTAAAAAAAAAAAAAATAAAAAAAAAAAAAAAAAAAAAAAAAAAAACTCCCTATTTCACAAAGAAGTTCTTACAAGTTATGATATGTAATTTCACTAAATGTGATGTGTAATTATAACAGAGTATGAACAACTAAACTTTATAAATAATTAAATGCTATAAAGAGAGTCGGCATTTTTCAAAAATGTTTAATAAGACTCATGAGAGTAAACTACAATTAGACTGAGATAACAGAAAAACAAAACATCAACCTTCACTCATCTCTATAAGCACCTTGAGCATATAATGTTAGAACAGCCTGGATTTGGATAAACACTCCAGCAAAATTGTACTTCTCAAACATCATCTCGACCTGCCAGGCCAAATAGCATAAAACAACAATATTATAACTAAGAATTTAATTTTTATCCTCAGCCGATATAAAGATTTTTACATTGTCAACTAATCAGAAATTAACTAATTAGAAATTAAATTGAATACCATTTTTAAAGTAACTGTATAAAAGTCAACAATCTTACTACATGTAATTTATGATTGGATAAGCATACAAAAAAACTTTTACCTTGATAGAATTAAATAACTGTATATAAGATATACTAGTTCTTTTATTTATTCTATTTTTTCAAAGGAAAGCAACGGAATCAGTAAGCAAACCATTTTTTCACGATTCTTGGAAGGATTGAGAGGCGGATCCGTGAGTAGAATCTTACAGTCTGGAGGGTTAATCTGTCAAAATGAACCGAATTACAGAGAGAAAGAGCAACAATAGTTGAAAGAAAATTCAGAAACAAGCCCCAGAGAGTCACCTTCAATTCATTGTAAAATGCATGATCCCATACATGACACATATCATCCCAATTTTGCACTATGCCGTTGTTCACAGGATAAGATACATCAAGCTGATGCCGCAACTCTGCACAGCTTTCGCCAACAACAATATCCTAATCACAACACAAACAACCAATCTAATTTCATAAGATCATCACAATCATCGAAATCATCATCATCGTTATAAATAATAATAATGATAATAATACCTTGCAACAACAACAACCTCTTATAATAAGGCTTAACATTGAGATAATGAATTTGGATTACCTTAACCTCTTGTTCGGTAAGTGATTCTTCGTAACGGAGCATTGGCCTTCCCACTACGCAAGGAAAGACCGATGTGGGGAAATTCTCCCCAGAAAATCCACACTTCACATACTGCATTCACATATATTAAGAACAAAAGTCATTTCAGAAATATACCACCATTCAGATCGTGGAAATGCAAATGTTGCACTAATTCAGCGTATTTTGCAAGATCCGTTCCAATCCAATGCAAAAGGTGCGAGAGAGAAGAGAAGTACCCCGGTTCCGTTGTCGCAAACAACGACTTTTCGGCTGTCCATGGTGCCTTGGTGGAGCTCCTGCAGTGCCTTTTCCTCGTTTTCTAACACTTCTTTTGCTTCTCTTTTTAACACTTTCGCTTCTGACTTTGGCTTCTACCGTGAAAATGCGGCAAAGGGGTGAGTGGGATCTACGGCTTGGTGGATCCAGTAAAAGGTGATAAGCGAAACGACCCCATTGCTTTGTCGTTTTACCAGTGGAAAAAATAATCCGGTGAATAGTCCTTTATTATATTATATGTTTTAACTTTTGTATCTATAAAAAAGTTAATTAAGTTTCAAGTTTTTGATAATTTCAAAAATTTTCAATTAAATTTTTATAGTATATTGAAATTTAAAAATTATATTTTTCAATTAATTTTTGGTTATTTAATTTGTTAGTTAATTAGATTATATGATTCTTAATACAATGATTTTTATTATTTAGTTTTTTTTTATATATATAATTTTCTAATACTTTACTTATATAATTTATAACTTAAGTATAATCCAAAGTTTATCCTTTTTTACAGTCTCCAGCTCGGACACAGGTTGTCCGTTACGGTCATGTTAAATATGTTAGTAAATTGTCGAATTAAAATACTATGTAATATGATGTTAATTTTATAAAATTAAGAAATTGAACAATTAAAAATTATAAAATAACATATGACAAGTAAGACGATAGGATAGAGTAACATCACTTAGTTAACATAGCTAACAGTCATATTATTTAGTTATTGTACTATATCTAGGCTGTTTAACCTAACTACAACCATCAGATCCGCATACATAATCCCTTAAGGATGCAAATGATCATCATGTATGTCGAACAAGCAAAAGTAAGCAGTCTAAGCCGCTAACTTAAGGAAATCAAACGAGAACTTGATAGACCTAAAACACTACTAACCAGGCCCATTTACGGCCCAATCAAAAGCTCAGCCCATGACGTGGCTAGACATAATTAATAATCTACAAATATGCATGGACCCCACGAATTAAAAGTACGCATTCATTAATCCATTAATCATGAGATTTGACTTTCTGAGAAATTCTTTGCTGACTTGAGCGTCGGAGTTTTCTCCGCAGGTAACCCCTCTTGGGTACGCACCGGTGCGAGCCGACACGTCTGAGGATAGCATACATCAGCCGAAAAAGAGCCTACTGAGGAGATTGCGGATTGAGGTAAGGTAATATTCGTGTCTAACATCTCTTATTTGTTCTCCGCAGAAACAATTGGCACCCACCATGGGGCATGAAGTAATACTTTACGAATCAACCCGCACTCTCTCGAAGATGGTTTCTACCCGCAACAGAGTCGGAGTCAACAAGCAACTGAAGCAGGTCCTGTAGCACATGCTGGTACCACCCCGGACCTGACCGCTATCCTTGAAGGCCAAGCCAAAATGCAACAAGAGCTAGCTAATCCGAAGAAGCGCATGCTAATGAAATGGAGGCACTCAGACAGGAAAACTCCTGGCTAAGGAGAAAGATTGAGGATGATCCCACTCAAAAGGGAAAGCCAAGGAAACGTTAGAAGCCACAAAGTCCTCGACTTTCCAGCCTAGTGAGGAGGAAAGTGAGTACAATCCTACCCCCTACACCTTCACCACCACTCAACAGACTCCCATCATCTCAACCCATCATACACACTTCCACCCTACCCTCCTAGGACACCCTGTAGCACCTACCCCCGCTACCCCCGCTGCCACCCTTCCCACTACCCACATTCCACCTCACAACTTTACCTCCACCCTCCTCACTACCCACATCCCACCTCACAACTTTACTTCCACCTTTCCTACTCTCATCCATCATCCCATTCCACCTCACCCGTTACCATCCCAACCACCCAGGCGCCGCCACCCTTTTACCGATTTCATCGCCAACACCCCTCTCACTGCCCAGTGGGAACCCTTCACGCTGGACCGTTATACAGGTGAAACTGATCCAGACGAGCACCTCAATGTATACATAACACACGTCACCCTCTACACTTCCCACGATGTCGTTTTCTGCAAAGCCTTTCCAACCACCCTTAAAGGCCCCGCCCTCGAATGGTTCACAACTCTACCTCCATACTCCATCGACTGCTTTGACACGCTCTTCCACATGTTCACTACTCACTTTGTCGGCAGCCGTCCACATCAAACCACAACTTTTTCTCTCCTCGGTGTCAGACAGGACCAAGACGAGACATTGCGGACCTTCATCGACGGTTTCAGCAAGGCCGCCTTCCGCAGCCACACCTTAACCAAGAGATAATACTGCAATGTATGGCACTCACTCTCAAACCCGACCCCTTCGCAATGTATGAACTGAAGCTCCGCGCTGCAGACTACATCCACATGGAAGAGATGCAAACCCTCAACACAAAATTCTACAACGACTACACACCCTCCGCTGCCACCCCCCCCTAAACCACCCTCACGGCCTGATCCTAGACCCAAGGAACCCCGCCAACCTCGCTTCACCAAATACACCCTCCTGAGTGTTCCTAGATCCTGCCTTCTTGATGAAGCTCTTCAAGCCGACCTCATCCCACCACCTCGCAAAACATCCAATCCTCCCAACACTGACATGACCAAATATTGTCGCTATCACCGTAACAATGGCCATACTATAGACGAATGTAAAGCACTCTAAGACAAAATTGAAGAATTGGTTCGTGCTGGCCATTTCCTTCGCTTCATCCGCGGAGACGACAACCCACACCCTCCATGATCCGACCACCAATATCCTCCATACGATTCTCACCGCGACAAACGTCCTCACCAACCCACCAGCCATGACCCCCAACCTGCTCGCACTGATGTCGCCCCAACCGATCCCCCACTACGCAGCACCATTAACACTATCTCTGGCGACTTTGCTAGTGAAGGATCCACCTCCTCGGCCATAAAGAAGCATCTTTGCCAACTCCAGTCCATCAGCCACATAACTCACTCCCACCACAGACGCCGCATGCCTCCCATAACCTTTACAGACGATGACTTCCATGGTGTCAATCACCAATAGGATGACCCCATGGTCATCACAGTCGAACTAGAAAACTACGCAGTCAAGAAAGTCCTTATCGACTAGGGCAGTTCAGTTGACATCCTATATTGGACGACATACCAGAAACTACAACTTCCAACCACTGCGATGGTTCCCTACGATGAACTAATATACAGCTTCTCCGGGGAGAAGGTCTCCACTCGCGGCTACATCGACCTCCACACCGTCTTTCGTGATGGCACTCAAACCAAAACAATCCCCATTCATTTCCTTGTTGTAGACGCGTCTACGTCATACAATGTACTCCTTGTATCTACATCTCATCTGGCCATGAAATTTCCCTCCTCATCTGGTGACATCCTCACCATCCACGGCGATCAATGGCTCGTGCGAGAATATTACATGGCCAGCCTACGCCCACAACTACCCATCCTTCAAACAAACCATATTGAGCGTCCACTCGACTCTGACATAGCCTTATCTAGAGATGATTTGGATCCCAGAGTAGGCCGTGATGCACGCCTCGAGCCTGTCGATGAAACCATACCACTGGAACTCCCTAATGGATGCACCCTCAAGTTGGGCATCGGTCTTCAACACGACCAACGTGAAATGCTTACACCCACCCTCATCAGCAACACCGACCTCTTCACCTGGTCTACCGCTGACTTACCTGGCGTTGACCCTCAAGTCGCGGTCCACAAACTCTCCATTTACAAAGAAGTCCAGTATCTCTCTCAGAAAAAATGTAAACTTGGTGAAGAACGTCGACTTGCAGCAAAAATCGAAGCCAACAAGTTACTTAGGGCAGGTTTCATCGAAGAAGCTCACTACACCACCTGGCTCTCCAATGTAGTTCTAGTCAAAAAAGCTAACAGCAAATGGCGAAGGTGCGTCGATTACACGAATCTAAATAAGGACTATCCCAAGGACGCAAATTCTTCGGCGTTGATCATGGCAAATTCCTTGACTTCATGTTGACACAACGCGGCATAGAAGCAAATCCCGAAAAATGCAATGCTATCATTGAGAGACGAAGCCCCAACAATGTAAAAGAGGTCCAACACCTCATTGGCCGCCTAACCACCATATCCCGTTTCCTACCGAAGTTAGCCGAGCAAACCTAGCACATCATTCAATAACTCAAGAAATCTGCAAGGTTCTCCTGGAGTAACGAATGCGAGCAGGTGTTCCAAAACCTCAAAACTATTTTAACCTCACCACTCATCGTCCACAAGCCAAACACCCATCAACCCCATCTTGTATACATCACCGCCACAGATCATACTGTAAGTGTCGCGCTAGTTTAAGATGTCAATGGCACTCAACATCCTGTATACATCATCAGCCGAACCTTACAGGATCCAGAAACCAAGTACCAAATGGTGGAGAAGTTAGCCATATCCATCGTACACACAGCACAACGCCTACACCCCTACTTCCAAAACCACATCATCATCATCAAAATCGATTACCCCATTCAGAAGATACTCCAAAAGCCAGACCTCGTCGGTCGCATGTCGTCTTGGGCCGTTGAACTATCCGAGTTCAACATCTGGTACGAACCCCACGACCCCATCAAAGATGAGTGCCTCCTCGACTTCGTCAATGACCTACAACACACCCCCGGCGAAGACCAGTGGACACTCTGTGTTGATGGTTCTTCCAATCCGAAAGGAGCAGGGGCCAGTATTGTCCTCGAAGGCCCCAACGACATCCTGATCGAAAAATCCCTCCATTTTGCCTTTAAAACCTCCAACAATCAAGCCGAATATAAAGCCATTCTCGTCGGCTTATCCCTCGCATGCGACGTTGGCGTCAAAACACTCATGTGCAAAATCGATTCCAAACTCACAATGGGCCATCTAAACGACAAATTCCAAATCAAAGACCCTACCCTCTTGCAATATTATCACCTAGTCTGCAATGTCATTCAATCCACTTTTGAACAAGTACACATCCAACACATCCCAAGAACCAAAAATGTCAAGGCCGACATATTATCTAAACTGGCTAGTACTAAGCTCAAGAGCTGGCACAAATCCCTCTTACAACAAACACTATTCACACCATCCACAACCAACGTGTGCCTTCATCTAACCCAGAACCAAACCGACAATTGGACAACTTACATCCAGTACCTCTAAACCGGTAACCCTCACCCGATGCTAACAAGAGTTGGCTGGCTAAAGCCGCCAGGTGTAAGGACCAATTATTTTTTTTCTTCTCCTTTTATTTTAAGGGTTGCCCCAATCTATTGGGCCTAAAGGCTGGCCCAAAGAAGGTTCAGACCTAATCTGCCCTAACCCCACTCACTCCTTTCACTTTAAGAAATCCGCCCCTTCCTTTCCCCTAAAGTTGTTAAGAACTTGCTCTGCTAGGGTTTGGTTTCCGTCGCTGCTAAGTTCGCCCAAACTCGTTTCACACCAAGTAAGTTGTTCCTTAACCCATACTTTTTCTCCTTGGGCTGGTTTTCGTAGTTCCTAGTGGGGGATTCACAGTAGTGACCTCATTTCCCTTTCGTGTCACTGTTCACAACTCTCAACACTACTCTCGAAGCGACTGTGTTTGTGGGGTAAGCGTCGGGATCCCTTGCTAGCTTATTTCTAGGTAAGGGAAGTTAGGGTTTACAGTTATTTATATTTTTCGTATGCTTTCTGAGTTTGAATCATATGCTTGAAGTATACTCGTGGTTTGATTGCTTGGTATTGGTAAAAGTGTGATTTTTGGCGTTGTTCCTGTGTTTTTCACGAGTGAACAGTGGTGGGCACTGGTTTTCTCGTCCAAGCGAGCATGCCTCACCTAGGTGAGACTAACAGAGGCTCGCCCAAGCTTTTCTGTGCAAACTGTCGCTTAGGCGACTCGTCTTCATTTTGAGCGAGGTGTAATCTCGCTTAGGCGAGAAGGAGCTCGCCTGAGCGAGAATTCGCAGGAGCCACTGTTCCACTGCTCGAGCTCTCGCCTGAGCGAGAGGATCTCTCGCCTGAGCGAGGTCTTCTAGCCTAAGCGAGATTGGGGCAGGTTTTGGTGCTATAATATGAATGGCCAATGATGTGATTGCTTGCTTGACTGACTTGAATGCTTTGCTAGAAAGGTTTGAGGGATGATGCATTGATTAATATATGATGTTGAGATGAAAATGATATGTTGCTTTATTGTGTATGAATTAGAAAGCATGAGTTGTATGATTTGTTGTTTGTACATGATATCAGTATTATGGAAACTTTCTGATTGGTTGGTAAAACATCTACAAAGTTTGAGTAGGGCGTAATTCCATATCTCTTGTAGTGAGAGCTCATGGTGGTGCCTCATCTAATGGATGTAATCCCAAGGGCCCTCCTAGTGAGAGTCATTGGTGGTGCCTCCATATAAGGGCGTAATTCCACGCGAGTATCGTGGTGGCGCCTCAAGGCTAGGACGTAATTCCACGAAGGCTACATGGTGGTGCCTCATGTAAGTGTTATGATATAAGACTCTTTTACACTTGCTTACCCTTTCGCTTGTTGTATGTTTGTGTGTGGTCTTCTCCTTTGCGATGATCATCAATGTTATTGATGTGAGCATATGTGAGAGCCCCTGGCAGTGGTAATGATAATGGAAATACCGCAGCTTGATGGTTATGGACGAATATCGGGCTCACTATGGAGCCACGGCGGATGGAGTTTTATTAGATTAAGATCCTCTTGTTTTGGACAAGACTTTATGCTACTTTTAAACTAGCGTTCTTCGCTTAGGCCGTGTGTGGCTCTTTCTTTTTGGCATGGATATGTATGAGGTGCAATATACCTCCATAGCCCAAACGTTGTACTCTCTGAATACTTTATGTATGCGACGCTTTATTTTACTTGGATTTATCTATTTAATTGGGACGTTACACCAGGTACACGATGATAGGAGATGATTTATAGAAGCGTGGATACGGCCAGCCACTCCTTAAATGCGTCACAATCGAACAAGCCCAATACATAATAAAAGAATTGCACAAAGGCATATGCGGACATCACTCCGGCGCACGCACCATGACCACCAGAATCCTCCGTGCCAGCTACTTCTGGCCAACCATGGAGATAGACTGCCATACCTTTGTCAAAAAATACATACCCTGCCAGAAGCATGGCAACCTCATCCATCAAAAGCAAGAACAACTCCACTTCATACTCTCCCCATGGCCCTTCGCAAAATGGGGAATGGACATCCTCAGCCCCTTTTCCCCGGGGAAAGGTCAAGTAAAATTCCTTATAGTAGTCATCGACTACTTCACTAAATGGATAGAGGCCACCAGAATCCTCCGCGTCAGCTACTTCTGGCCAATCATGGAGGCAGACTGCCATACCTTTGTCAAAAAATACATACCCTGCCAGAAGCATGGCAACCTCATCCATCAAAAGCAAGAACAACTCCACTCCATACTCTCCCCATAGCCCTTTGCAAAATGGGGAATGGACATCCTCGGTCCCTTTTCCCCGGGGAAAGGTCAAGTAAAATTCCTTATAGTAGTCATCGACTACTTCACCAAATGGATAGAGGCCAAACCACTAGCCACCATTACAGCTCAACAAGTTCAGCAGTTCGTTTGGAAAGATATCATATGCTGATATGGCGTCCCACATACGATCATAACTGACAATGGCCGGCAATTCATAGACAAAGAACTCGCTAAGTTCTACACCGGCCTCGACATCAAACATGTAACCAGCTCTGTCGAACATCCGCAAACCAATGGGCAGGCCGAAGCAGCCAACAAAGTCATACTAGTAGAATTGCACAAACGGTTGGATAACACCAAAGGCCGATGGCCAGAAGAATTAGTGGAAGTGCTGTGGGCCTACAGATGTACCCCTAATCAGCAACAAGTGAATCTTCTTTCAGCCTAGTATACGATGCAAAGGCCATGATACCGGTAGAAATTGACAACCATCTCTATGTCGAGAACTATACAACCCAGATCAAAACCACCAAAACATGTGCACCCACCTCGACCTTCTGTCTGAATTAAGAGACAAAGCTCAAATAAGCAACTTAGCAGCTAAACAAAGAGCGACCAGAAAATATAACGCGAATTTATGCCCACGATCATTCGCCAAAGGAGAACTAGTTTGGAGGATGGCCAGCAGCGCGAGAAAGAAGGATGGCAAATTCTCCGCCAATTGGGACGACCCATACCGAATACGCAAAGATGCTGGGGGTGGCGCTTACAAGCTTGAACAATTATCAGGCGAAAAGATACCAAATACATGAAATGTGTCCCATCTCAAATTTTACTTCAGTTAGAATACTTACTGTACCGAATACTTGTAACTCTGGGTGTACTATTTTTCCTCACCTGGCATTTTTCCCTAAGGAGGGTTTTAACCAGGGAGTTTTTAACGAGGCACCCCAAAAAGTATGAATAAAACAAAGGGTTCTTGATTACACGCTCACCTCTTCATCCATCCTTTACATTGTTTTAAGTTCCCCACCCTTACCATAAGTAAGCAGCCTGGGTCGAACATTTGTTATTTAATTTTAAATCGTTTAAGTTTCCCATCCTTACCACAAGTAAGCGGTTTGAGTCGAACACCCTTAACCTAATTTGCAATCGTTTAAGTTCCCCACCCTGCCACAAGTAAGCGGCCTGGGTCGAACACCCTTAACCTAATTTGCAATCATTTTAAGTTCCCCACCCTTACCACAAGTAAGCGGCCTGGGTCGAACACCCTTAACCTAATTTGCAATCGTTTAAGTTCCCCACCCTTACCACAAGTAAGCGGACTGGGTTGAACACCCTTAACCTAATTTGCAATCGTTTAAGTTCCCCACCCTTATCACAAGTAAGCGGCCTGGGTTGAACACCCTTAACCTAATTTGAAATCGTTTAAGTTCTCCACCCTTACCACAAGTAAGCGGCCTGGGTCGAACACCTTTAACCTAATTTGCAATCGTTATAAGTTTCCCACCCTTACCACAAGTAAACGGTCTGGATCGAACACCCTTAACCTAATTTGCAATCGTTTAAGTTCCCCCTTACCACAAGTAAGCGGCCTGACTTGACCACCCTTAACCTAATTTACAATCGTTTAAGTTCCCGACAAATAACGCATACAATAAACGAACTAAGTACATAACATCATTCGAACAAGCGCGTTTCTACTACATGCTATCGTTCACAATCAAACATCAGATATAATCCACAATATGCATCACTTTAACCGACAAAGAAAAATAATGTACCAGTTATTACAAACTTAGAATGAATTGAAAAACAAAAGCATCAAGAAACTTCATCCTAAGTCAGCTCATCACCACCCATCACGACTTCTTCTTCATTCTTCTCGTCCTCAACCGCTGCTTTCTCTCTTTCCCCCTCAGGACTCGACTCAACCTCATTGACAAGTTGTCCATCCACCACGTCCTTATTTACATCTACAATATCGTCTACCAAACAAAAACAATAACGATAATAGGAAAAATATCATAATGAATGATAAAAGGTAATTGAAATTAAACAAAGAGAGTCAACACGTAGAAGAAATTTGTTTCAATTGAAATGCTACCGAACTTCACCTACATTATTGACAAAATTCACTATCATAAATCTTACAACTTGTAGTCTCTTTCTTGCCATTAACTCACTTAAATCAGTTTCTTAATGTGTCTATTGAACAAGAACTCTTAGTTAGTTTCAATTATGGTACAAATTTCTATATAAATAGCATAATTATTATGACTAAATTTCATTAAACATTCAATAATTTAAGACATGTACAATAGTTTCAAAATGAAACAAAAATATTAACAACAATAAAGGTTATGGTCTTAGTAAACACTATAAGGACTAAATACACTATTAATATTTTATTCTAGTTCTTATAAGAAGCATTTCTTCAATTAGGAGATCTTATAAAGTTATAGGGTTTTGTAAACATTTTGATAAGATTATATTATATTTACATATATTCAATTGGTTTATCAGAAATCTTATGTTAAGAGTTATTTCACTTGTCAGTAAACTCTTTACACACTTAATCACTAATTAAATAGATCAAATATAAACAATGATAAAACTTGTTGCTTCAAATTTTGTAATCACGTCAAAGGAATTATGATTTATTGAAACATTAATCACATTCACATATTCATGAGCAATTTTCTCTTACAAAATGTAGCTTATCGTCATTATGATTCATTTTTTCATGGTATACCTTTGACAATTATTGTTTGTCAAGGTAGACGATGGCAACCTAGTCTTACACCCTCGAGTTTATAGTTACATCTTTTAGCCACAAGATTTCTTTCACTATTTTAGTTATAACAATGTATTATTCTTTATTGGTTGACAACACCGTTATGTTATGTAAACTAATATTCCAACTAATAAGAGTACCATATGCACATGTGGTAGATTTTTTGGTGCCTAAACACTCACTATAGTTCGAATCAATAAGTCCTTTTATTAAAGCATCTTTAGCATGTCGTCTAGGACTATAAACTAACATTCTACCAAGCGACTCCTTCAAATATCAAAGAATTCATCGAAGAGCTTGTTGATGAACTCTCCTAAAATTTGACAAGAACCTACTAACAACACTCAACAAGGGCTATGTTAGTGTGAATGCAAACCATTGCATATATCACAGAACAAACAATGTTGGCCTATGGAATTACACTCATATAACTTTATTTCCTAACTATCTTGAAAGATTATACATCACTTAACTTGTAATGTGAAGCAAGAGGCATGGAAACATGTTTGAAGTTTATAATTTGGAAATTTTCAAGGATTTTGTTAAACAAATATCCATCAAACTCTATTTATTTTGATTAAGTGTTATTAAAACAACAAAGCATAATATATATATATATATATATATATATATATAATGTTGTATATTATACATCATATATGTTTCTTTGAGATTCTTTTGATGATTAGATACCATATTAGATAATATGATTGCATATAATACTATATACTAATGTTGTAACTAACAAAAATATTTATGAGCTTATTTTGCACATAAAATTTATTTCATCTTTACCTCCACTAAAAAGATTTCACAAATCCCAAGCCAATGTCAAATATATCCTGAAATATGTGTTAAAGTTGTTTCATGCCAATACACATTTCAATGTGTCCTATATGAACTCTAGTGAGACTATATGCTTTGTATGATCCTATGTTTTTTATTAGTTTGGTTGAAATCTCTCTTAGCAAGGTTTAACAGGTCATGCCAACTATTAAAATGTTTATTAAAAAAGGGATAAAAATTTGATGTTACATTAAGTGCATTTAATTCATCTCTACATGTATGAGTGAACAAATGAAGTTATGGGTCACATAAGTATTTAGGATAAATGGGTTAAAAAATAGGTTTTGTGAAGACATATTTTGAAAGTTTATATGTGTTTGTGAATATGTTCCACCATAGCTAGGATGACCAGCGAGGTTGCTCGGAAGAGCGAGGTGTTCCATCATAGCTAGGGCAATTGCTTGGAAGAGCGATGTGTTCTATCGTAGTGGGGGAGGTTTTCCACCATAGTCGGGGAGGCTAATACGGAAGAGCATTAGGTTCAACCATAATCGGGGAATGTTCCACCATAATCGGGGAGACTGCTCAGAAGAGTGATGATTGTGTCCAATATTTGTTTTATGTATTTGATTTGGTATCTTTGGTTTTTAAATTCTAAAAGTTTGGATTTTGTTTAAAAATGGTTACATTTTTTAAACGAGTTTCATTTTCTTAGTTAGAAATAAGATGTCTGAAAGTGATAATGGGAAAGCTCTGGATAAGAAAAAAAAGTTTTTAAGTCTATCCATTGTGACTCACCTCTCTTTCATAGGAGTCTACTTGGTGAACTTTCATATGTTTTACTTTTAACAAGGAGAAGAATCTCGGAAAAATTTATATTTTTATATGTTTTAGGATTTTATTGTGAACTTATTTTTAGGATTGAGGTTTTACGTTGTTTTGTTAGCTTACCCTTGCATTGGTTTCCACCTACAATGATAGTATTTTATATGATAACAAAAAATTAATAAGTGTAGAGGAGGATGCACAACAGTAAAGGATGAGAGTGAGGCAAGACCACTTGGTTTGTGGAGCAAACTTAGAATTTTATTCCATCATTATTTTATTTTCTTCAATTTCGTGAATTGAATAAAAGTATTCTAATGTAAGACATGAATTCTTTTCCATTTTATTTGAGATTTAAATAAATGGTTAATAATTTTATTTTTAGTAGCGATTTGAGATATTATTATTTGTATAGTTATGTACCCTAGGAAAGTAAAAGAAATGGGGTGTTACATTTTAGAGTCAGATCAATTAGGTCATAGGTGATTTGGGGGGAGTGAGCTCAACATTATTTGTCCGAGTCAAAATGTGTTGTTATGTCTCTATTGTGCATTGATTGTTTGTTATTCAATTATTGAGTTTCTGTTAAGAATCTTAGAATGGCTAGTACATAAAATGATTTGTCTCAATATATTATTGAAGAGTATGTGAAATTTGTATGATTTAGAGATAAATTTTATTATGGTGTTCCTTTAGAATTCTTAAAGTTAGAAAAATAATATGGAAAATTTATTTTCAAGGATGAAAAATTTTATTTGTTTGTAGGAATGTGAGATCCTATAAAATCATAACAAATAGCATTGTGGCACAATTGGTTAAGGTAACCGAAAATGTAATTTTTATGATATCATCAAATTAATTATTATAATAATACTAATAATAACAACAATAATAAAAGATAGAAACTTTGGTGAATATGTATTCAATTAAAGTGGTTACAAATTGAATCCCATAATATTTATCAAATAAAAACAATTAGATAAGTTGGTTTTGGCTCGTGAAAATTGGAGTTGTCATGATTTGTAGCCTTTTATCGTTAATCTCTCTTAGGCTACAAGATTTAGGGGGAATACAACTCTGTAAGTAAGGTAAGAGGCAAGCCACATTTTTAACCTCGAAAGGACGTGTTAGAAACACGAGAAAGAGTGAAGAAAATGTATAGTGGGAGGAAAAATAAAGAGAGAGAAACTAGGGAAGAAGATAAGGCCTTCAAGAGGTGAGGGGAGGTAATTAAAATATATGAATATCCAATAAGTCAAAGAGATGAAATTAGAAGAGCTTATTTAAAATAGGGTTCATATCAAATACAACTTCAAAGCTATCCTTTTTTAATTAGAAACATCCAAGGGGATTTTAATCTAATTGGTTTAAAATGTTTACTTTTTAACTAGAGTATTCCCTGACTATGGTTATCTACTTAGTTCAAAGCCAGATGGTCGTTTTGGTAAGATGTGTTTATTAAATACGATTTTAGATCATGAAAAAAGTTTAATTAAGGAAAAAATGTGCATTTCTCAACCAAATTGGAGATTAGTCCTTACTTACCGAATAATAATGCAATGAAAGCTTGTGAAGACCTATTGAATAAATTTTTGCACATTAATAACATTATAAATGTTCATAGTTTTGAGCAAGTTTGCAATAATCATTTACAACTCAACACGCCTATTGATACAATTTGTTGGCTAGCATTTCAAGTTTGGGCTTTTAAAGACCATGAGAAAACACCATAATCAAGCAATAGAGGTAAGTTTCTTGAGATGATTAAACTTCTAGCATCATATAATGATAAAGTGGCACCAGTTGTGTTAGAAAATGCTCCATATAATGTAAAGTATACTTTTCATCATATTCAAAAAGAAAACTTGCACATTTTTTCTAGAAAAGTAAGAAGTCACACTTGAGTAGAAATTGGAGATACTAAATTTTTCATAATTGTTCATGAAGCACATGATGAATCTAAAAAAGAGCATATGGCTATATTTTTTAGATTTGTAGATAAGGTTGGTAACATAAAAGAACGATTTTTTTGTGTTTCTCTCGAAGCATAATCTTGATGTTTCTGATATTTGCGGGCAAGGGTATGATGTGCTAGTAATATGAGGGGATAATGGAATAGATTGCAAACATTATTTCTTCATTATGTTTATTATTTGCATTATTTTACCCATAAATTGCAACTTGCTTTGGTGGCTACTTCGAGATAGGTTATTCCAATTCATCAATTCTTTTTCCAAATTTGGTTTTTATTGTAAATATTGTGTGTTCCTCTAGGAAATGACATTATGAGTTGCAAGCGGTTGAATTAGATGAAATAACTCAATTGTTAGAAATGTGTGAACTACGAGTTGGTGATACTAATCGGAGCTCACATTTTTGCTCTATTTGTAATATGATGAAGCTATATATAATGCGTTTTGTCTTGTCTTCAAAAAACTATTTTTGATGGATTAACTTATTCTTAAAGGGGTGACATTGATGTTGCATTTAGTATGTTGTCTTCATTTTAGTTTATATTGATTTTACACATGATGAAAAACATTGTGGGAATTACTAATTGTCTTTGTCAAGCTTTGTAGAAACAATCTCAGGATATACTAAATGTATGGATGGTAATGTGGGCTTGGTCCAACGAGCCGACCCATAGGACTGCCAAAAATACGGGGCGGGTCGAGATATTGAACCTGTAGGCCCACTAAAGCCCAGTCCACACGGGCTGGCCCGCGACGCGCATAGGTTGGCCCACGACCTACATAACCTAACACCTTTTACCCTAACTTAATAACAAGTTCATGTTTTGATGTTGTTTATTACACGTGTTTTGATGGTCCAAGGCTTGTTTTATTGGACTATTATGATGTTGTTTATTGGGCTTGTTTTAATGCTCTAGGACCTATTTTATTTGAATCTTTTGATGCTCCAAATATAAAATTATGATGTTCCAAATATTATGGATTGTTTTGATTTGTTATATTGGACTATTTTCATGCTCTAGGTTCATTTTATTAGACTATTTTGATGCTTCAAATATTAAAATTATGATGTCTAGGACTTGTTTTTTTTAAGTCAGGATGCCCAAATACGTGGGCCAACGAGCTGGCCCAAGTGTATATAGGATAGGCCATGTTTTCAAGCCCATAACTTCTCTATGGGGCAGGCTAACCCGACTAGCAATGTGGTGGCCTAATGTAGACCATGCCTAAATAGGTCGGGCCGGTCCACATTTTCATCCCTAACTGAATGTTATGCAATTGGTTTGTTTTATTAAAATTTATATTCAAAAGTTGAGAGAGGACAGTTGGCAAAATTTATTGAAAGGTGTGATATTGTTTTGTGAACAACATGACATTGATATTCCTAATTTTAATTCTACTTATGTTGTAGATGATGGTTGTACAAAAAAAAACCATGTCACTATAAAACATCATTTTAAGGTGAATATATTTTTTGTTGTAGTGGATAAGCAATTTCAAAATTAAATGACAAGTTTAGTGAAAAAACAATGACACTTTTAACTCTAAGCAATGCCTTTGTTCCTAAGGATGCCTATAAAGCTTTTAATATTGAGGATATATGCACCCTTGTGAACAAATATTATCCTTTATATTTTAGCGAGCAAGAGAATATTAATTTAAAATTTCAACTTCAACATTTTATTCTTGATGCTCTTAACCATCCAAAATTAAAAACTTTATTAACCATGCTTGAATGATGTCAATCATTGACAATAATAGGAAAGTCAATGACATTTTATTTGATTAATATTTTAATTCATCTTATTTTAACTCTTCTTGTTTCGACATTTACAATAGAAAGTTTTTTTTTTATAATGAAGATTATAAAAAACAAGATTAAGAAATAAAATGAAAATGAATTTATCGTCGATAATATGATTATTTACTATGAAAAAGAAATAGTTGAAAATCGTAATTTTGATTCAATTGTTATTAATGATTTTAAGAATTTGAAAGAAAAAAACAATATTTTAAATGTGTTATTTTTTTCATAAATGCGATTATATTGATTATCTATTTTTTTCTCTATCAATAATTAAATATAAAATATTAATCAATATTTACCATATATATATATATATATATATATATATATATATATATATATATATATATAAAAAAGAAAGAGAGAGAGAATAGGCAACTACATTTTTTACAAAAACACTTTATAGCACATGAATTACCTATTCTTCTTACATAAAATTAGATTATTTGAGTTTTAATAAAAAATGAAATAAAAGAGATTTAAACTTTATTATGAAAACTAAGCTCCAATAATATTACTAGAAAAAAACATTTATTTCCAATTGATACAAACAATGAAATAAAATTTTAAAATGAATTTATTATGTCGAGATAAGAATTTTTCAAGGAAGATAAAATTAAAAAAAAAATTTGACTTTTCAAAAAATCTAAGACAAGCTTGTGTGCTAGTTAAAAGAAATTAGAGAAGCTACGAGAAAACTTTTATAAATTAATGGCTTAATCATATCCTTGGTTCCCATTTTGGAGATAAAATCTCAATTTGGTACCCTTATTTTTAAAAGTCTCAATTTGGTCCCTTTTTTCATTAAAATGTCTCAAATGTGCTCTTTTTGTTAAGTTGGGCTAGACGGTGTTAACTAAACAATGACATGGCAAGTTGACCAGTGGTAGAATTGTGACGAGGAATAAAGCATAATGACGTGGAAGGGGAAATTTAAAAAAAAATAGTTAAGTTAAATTATGATTAGGGTTTTTAAATGTTGGGGAAATTGGGAATTTTGTCATTCGAACCTTCACTACAACAAAAATTACTTTAGATAACGGCATAAAATTGTGATGTAAATGATAAAAACCGTGGTCTAAAGATTAGACTGCAATTTTTTAGGCGTGGTATAGGTGAGTGTAGCTATAGATAATAGACAACAGTTTTTAGTACGACAATACTTTTAAAACCGTTGCTTAAAATCCTCATAATAGACAACAATTTTTCAGATTGATTTTAGACTTCACCTATATCTTTAGACCACATTTTTACTGGTTTTGCCCACATATTTTAAATCAGCAGTTATATAATCATGGACTTTCATGATATTTATACAACATTTATAAAAATATTGTTTATCATATGTTTAAGCCACATTTATTTAGTCGTTGTCTAATTTAGTGTGGTCTAAACTACAAAATGTTGTAGTGCTTGCAAAGGTTGAGTTTCACCCTCTCCCAGCTTAGAAGAATACTGTATAGAGGCAAGCTAACAGGGAAGATGAGGGGAGGATCCAATCAACTCTGGATAGTGAGGAAGCTATTCCTGGAAATGGGGACTGGGTTGTAAAGGTGGGAATCACTTTCTTTTATAGTGCCAATCTTAGCTGTTCAGCACTTTACAATAAGCAGATTCCTTACAATTTTGTTATACTAGTTTTTTGACCATTATTTTTAATATTGATTATAAATTATAAAATTATAAAAAAAATGTCTACAATTTATTATTAATCTAATGAAAACAATGATATTGTCATATAACAAAGTTCAATAACCATAATTGATGAAGTACACAACTTTGAAGATCAACATTACAAAATTATGCTTAATCTAATCACAACAACAACCATTAACGAACACTTCAACATTTGGTTCAATGAAATCATTGTCTGCTTGAAAGGCAACAATATATCCTTCTTTTAATTCATTTTTAGAACAAAATAGCCTCCAACCTTGACCTATCTTTGTTGAACTTCTCTGTTTGTTCGATATTAGTATTTTGCAATTCACTATAGTTTTAGGCCCTATAAGATAGACATCTTCTACATTCTTCTCTAGAATGAAGTTGGCAAACTTTGATGGCAAATCCTACATGATTCATAAGGTTATTGTTAGTACATTAAGTATTTCAATTTAATTATACTAATAAGGATAAGAAGAAACCAAAAGGAATATACCAAGTGACTTGCTTTGCTTTGATACTTTGTCAATTTCACTGCAAATATAGATCTTGTATTTTGATGACTGATACGGTGCATAAATGTTGTCAAACTCCTTGTTGTACAACCACCTTTAAACACTATGAGGTGAAATAAAGAATTTCCCAAATACTGAAACTGGATGTAAGAATCACTTTGAATGTGATACAAATTTTTCATATTACTCCAACCTTCAATGATCCTTGCGTTATCTGAATCCATGTTATAGCAAAGTGTCAATCGACAACTCCAAATGGCTACAAAATAATGAGGACACTAAATTATTTTTCAACAATAAATAAAGACATTAACAATCTTTTGTCTGCAAGAACACAAACATAAACCAAAACATATATAAGTTATCAACTAACTTATATATAACTTATTTTAAAATTATAATTAAAAAATATGATATTCTAAATGAGAAAAAATAGTTAAATAATTAAATAATAAAATAGAAGTATAAATTATATTATATGTAAACTCAGGTTCATAAAAATAAAATAAAGAAATAATAATTCTTTAAATAAAGAAAAAAAACCAACTGAAATAAAGAAAAAATTTAGAAGATTGAAATAAAGAAACTATGAATCTTTATATATATATATATATATATATATATATATATATATATATATATATATATATATATATATATGAAAGGCCAGTACATTAAGTAAATTAACGTTAAAAACGTTAATAAATGTTATTTCATTCACTCAAAAAATAAACTATATTTGATTGTAATTCTACTATAGTAGGGATGAGGATGATACAATTGGAAGACACACCAACAAAATGAAAGTAACAAAATTACACAGCAAAGAAAACATACAACAGCACATGTCAATGCATACTATTAGATCTAAATGTGTTTTTGTGTTAAAATTGAAGACATACCTGAGAGCATATGTAGATGGTGTTGAACTTCCAAAGTATTGTTGTCTAATTTTGGGTTTGCTCGATTTCCATTTCTGTAATTGCAGAAGAAATGGACGTTGAAATGTAGTGGTGGGTGAAAAATGTGGATGCAATAGTAAAGTGAAAGTCGGGAATGGAATGGGAAAGTTTAAGTCAGAATGGAAAACATTATCACGTGCAAACAGTGACAACAAATTTTAAATTTTTATTGGTAACTGGTAGCAAAAGTAACGTAAAACATAAAGTATAGAAGTTTCAGCAAAAGTAACAACAAAATTTAAGAAGTTTCATTCTTTAACATTTATACAATTAAAAGAAATGAAATGCAATTATGTAAATTTAAATGAATGTTGTTTTTTCAGTAACACCCAAGCATATTTATCTACACATTTATTCTTGACAATACAATAGAGCAACAAATAACAATTCAAAATCAACATATATATATATATATATATATATATATATATATATATATATATATATAAATAATAAAAGAAT
>Ga0214543_1000650_pt1 | contig 60281 bp, 26 predicted proteins | sample CNSS2metaG_FD_160094 | JGI IMG/M metagenome (GOLD analysis project Ga0214543, IMG submission 160094) | Root nodule microbial communities from cowpea collected in UCLA plant growth center, Los Angeles, California, USA - CNSS2 | ecosystem: Host-associated > Plants > Roots > Nodule | place: USA...
ATATTTATATATATATATATATATATATATATATATATATATATATATATATATATATATATATATATATATATATATATATATATATATATATATATATACGTCTTTTGTCTTTACTCCTTTATAGTCTTCAATTCATGCCAAAAAACAATTTCAATTGTCCAAGTGCAAAGTAACTTGCCACGTGAACTCCTTTCTACCTTATAAATTCATTATTTGAATTTTTAATTTCATAAAAAAAATTAAGCACATGCAAAAGAAATAGTATTTATAAGGGCGTTTATATTTTGTTTGGTTATAGAATATTTAGTTTGTACTAATAAATTTATTTTCATATATTTAGTGAGGAAATAAATTCAAAGTCAGTATAATAACAAAAAGAATGATTCTTTATATCATGTTTATTTAAATACCATTGTCAGAAATTTTGTACTTAATATTTAAATACGCAATGATAATCAAATTAGGCGTTCCATTGGAGAAAGAAAGATAATAATAATTACCATGCAACTTGCATAGAATTTGGTAACTTTCAAAAGCCAACATGGCTTCCTAAGTTGACTCTTCAACGTTCACGTTCTCCTATGATAATTTGTTGAAGAAGCGAGGGTGATTTCTGTCATTTCCCCTTCAAACTTTAAAATGTTCCCCAACGTTGATGTGTACAGAGCATACACGTAGGATAAGGAGATAAGGTTCTTTTATTACATCCAACAACTTAAACCAAAGCATCATCAAAATTATTTATATTTTTTCAAATTAAACCAAATCAAATTAATCTTGTCATAAATTTCAGACTTTTCTTTTGTATTACTCTTATATTTTAAAAAAACTTTTTATCACTTTTTAATTGTGTGGTCGGTCTTTTATACAAAATTTTGATTAAAATAACAATATTAAAATACTTTGTGTTATGTTCGTAATATTATCGAAACGTACTAATTTCTTCTACAATAATTAAATATGTTATGTTCGTAATATTAATAAAAATAAAATGACTAATGCAGACATTCCTACAAGGTAGCCTTTTACATTCATGAGTACAAAATGTAAACAAATTATTTGTGTCAATGATAAGATTTACGGTTCAAAACTTTGTGATTTCATTTTGACGAATCAGTTTGATACCATGTTAATTGAATATCAATTTTTGAAAAAATATTTTTAATGATATTAATATTTATATTAAAATTTAATTTAAAATTTAATGATAAAAATCATTAATAAAATTAACCGTGTTAATAATTTTTGTCTGAAAGATACTTAATTAACACAATTTTTTAAAAATTGAGACTTGCTTAATACATTTTTACAAACAGGTACCAAACTGACCAAGGTAAATATCGTTCGACCAATTACAGCCATAAATTAATTATCAACAAGGTTGAAATATACTTATATTAGTGACATAGTTGCAGAAAACAAAAACATGATGAACATAAAAATAGTGTTGAAAAGGATGGGATGGAGTTAGTTTTAAATTAACTCAAGGGGCATTAAAGGTACTTCATGATGGTGGCTAACACAAAGTAGTGTTTGAAAATTGAACAGTTACACGTGAAAACATGTCTTGTTGCTACTAAATAATATATAAAGACTCAGACTTTATTACTGTTTTAGTGAAAACCACCACCCCCAGCTTATTTCTGGTTTTTAAATGTTTAAAGTTGCATTGTTTACCGAAACAAAAACACATCACGAATCGAGATTCGACACACTTTTGTTTATATTCCCACTCACACTTTTTCAATTTTCTCGTTCTATATGATCCGGTTGCTTTTGGATCAGATCCCCCACATCAAGAATGAAACTTTTACTTTAACAAGTAACAATTGTACTTTTCTATTTTTGACAAATAATCATTCACTGTTCTTTTCAAATTTAAGTATTCTAAAATACATATTTGTGTAAAAAAATGGAAGGTCAATATTAAATATGGAAATGTAGACACCAACTTTTTTTTTTTATATATAAGAAGTTTACTTCTTCGTAACATAAAATGAAATATTTTGTTTACATTTGACCTTTAAGTGTTGTGAGAGGGTTAAGGTGTAGTATTTTATTTGTATTATACAGAACGGGTTCACCTAACATGTTAATGGCGGCAATAATGAGTGCACCAAAAAGTAAGCAGCAGTTGAACAAATGATCATGGTATGGCTAAAACATGGAAAAGATTAAGTGAATGATGGATAAGTTGGAAAACTCCAAAGAGAAAAACCACAAGCTATTGTTAGAACTTGCAAACCATTATTTACTTTAATACTACTCTGCAACACTCATGTTTTTGTTGAATAAAACTCCCTCCATTTGCTTAAGTACTATAATTAACTAATGACGTAAATTTCAAGAGATTCTACATTTTACAAATTTTGCAAAACGAATCGCGGTCGTGCCGCCCACGTGTCGCCACGAGGACCACTTGATGTTGTAATGGAAGAAAATAGGAACGTGAATTTCATTTGCTGGCAATCGTCAATTGCGGACTTTGCTTTTTACGGGGCCCACGCCACACCCTATCACGCACTGCACCAAACCCCTTAACTCTAAAAAAAAAAAAAATCTTATTTCTACATATTTTAATATTTATTCATTCGTGAAACATTTTTATTATATGAAGTCTTTATTGTAGGAAAATAAAATTTGAGTGGATTAGATCCTTTTAACATAAAAATAAATGTTTTTTTTTTTTAAAAAAGTAGGAAAGAGAAAAACAGGGAAAGTTAACAATGAGTGTTTGAAATCTCCCATCGCCGACGCGATGAATATCCAGCATGACGATTTGTTCCTATAAATAAAGGCTTCTTATCTGCCAAACTCAACAAAAAACACCGACAAACGCATTACCGGTTAAGGAAAAGAAAAAAAATGAGGGGTTTTCATGGTACAGTGACAGCTCTGTGTTGTGTAGTGGTTGTGCTCGGAGTGTTTCCACTCTCTCTAGATGCACAAGCACAACAACTTGATCCTTCGTTTTACAGAAACACATGTCCCAGGGTTCACTCCATTGTTCGTGAAGTCGTGAGAAACGTTTCAAAGAAGGATCCCCGCATGCTCGCCAGTCTCATTAGACTTCACTTTCATGACTGCTTTGTCCAAGTACATTCATACTTTCTCTCTTTCTTTTTTCCTCCTAAACCTATTTTCTTTTCTGTTTTCTTATGTTCTCAACCAACAACCATATAGTTTTTTGCATACTTCTTTTGTTCTTCTACACGTAAGTGTATTTATCAAACACTTTTCATCGGACATTAAGGTAAGAACGTAGATTTTGTGTGTGCACCACCAAACCAAACTGATATGGAAACTAAAAGAATAGCTGAAGATTTGAGATAATATCTTTTACCTTCTGGCAGCCTCCATTCACCACTCCTTATTTTAAGTATACAATAATGCCATGCACCAATTTTCTTTCATTTATGGCAGTACGAATGGTCCCAGGCACCGGTGAACCCCATTAATTCTAACCCCCCTCTTTCTCCATTATAACTCTATCATTCTTCTTAACTATACTATGGTTGATTCGCATCCACGTATGCTGTTATATTATATATAAAAATATAAGTATGATGAAAAATACTATGTAATAAAAAAATTAAACAAAGTTAATAGTTTCCAAAAATATATCTTTCCTCACAAGTTATTATTATAAGAATAGCATTTTTACTGCATATTATTTTGACCTCTCGGTCGATCATTTTCCTTTATGTAAAAGTTTTGACGTACATTTTTTCTATTATGAGAACATTTTTTCTTACTCCAACCACTAAAAAATCTGATGAACGCAGGGGTGTGATGCCTCGGTTTTACTGAACAACACTGCTACAATAGTGAGTGAGCAGCAAGCTCTGCCGAACAACAACTCATTAAGAGGTTTGGATGTGGTGAATGATATCAAGACAGCAGTGGAAAATGCTTGCCCCGGCGTGGTTTCTTGTGCAGACATTCTTACTCTTGCATCTGAAATTTCTTCAGTTCTGGTATATATATATATATATACATAAATGCTGTTTCCAATTTATTTTACTTCTGTTTCAGTATCAAATGATCAAATATTTAATGTTGTCACTTGTGTACAACAAAACATGATTTCTTAATTAGTAGCCTGTAAATCATAATTATGCAGAGATGTATGAGAAAAGCGTATTTATAATATGTTGATGATGATTAAGAAGAGTTTTTACTTTATATATAGGGAGGTGGTCCTGACTGGAAAGTTCCGTTGGGAAGAAGAGATAGTTTAACAGCAAACCGAACACTTGCCAATGAAAACCTTCCAGCTCCTTTCTTCAACCTAACCCGACTCAAAGATGCATTTAGAAAACAAGGCCTTGACACTACTGATCTGGTTGCACTCTCAGGTAATGAAATTTGAAACAATGGGAAATTCACCATCTTCTTCTGAGAGAGACAACAGATGATGAATTTGTAATATACACATGATGTCATTGCAGGTGCTCATACATTTGGCAGAGCTCACTGTTCGTTCATTCTTGACCGATTGTACAACTTCAGTGGTACTGGGAGACCCGACCCAACTCTGGACACAACTTATTTGCAACAATTGCGGTCACAGTGCCCCCAAGGTGGACCGAACAACCTTGTAAATTTTGACCCGACAACTCCTGATACAATCGACAAGGCCTACTACTCTAATCTTGTGGTTAAAAAGGGTTTGCTTCAGAGTGATCAAGAGTTGTTCTCGACGCCCGGCGCTGATACCATTCCCATTGTCACCAGGTTCAATAGCGATCAAAAGGTTTTCTTTGACGCGTTTGAGGCTTCAATGATTAAGATGGGTAATATTGGTGTGCTCACTGGGAGGCAAGGAGAAATCAGAAAGCATTGTAATTTTGTTAACACGAAATCTGTTGAACTTAATACTGTGGTCTCTGGGGAATCTTCTGAAGACGGTTTGGTTAGCTCTTTCTAAATGAATTAGGATCACTATAGTCTACACTTGGAATGGAGTGATTTGAAGCCACCAATAAACAAGTTTTTACCCATGTTATGTGATGTGTTACATGTTTGAATCGTGTTTTAATTTTAGTTCTGGAAAGAGATCCTGAAGAAGCTAAAATATGATAGAAGTTGAACAAATCATTTAAAATCTAATTGACCACTGTTTGTATTTATTCGCTTATGCTTTTTCCAACTGGCCAATGAATCAACTTGTCATTTGAAGAATGATAGTTTAAATGAAAACTTCATAAGAGGACCACTCTTGTTCTTACACATACGAAATGATAGATTTATGGTTTGGGGTTTTCTCGAAAAAAAAAGAAAACTATTTCACGTTCAATTCAGATTATTTTCTACCATTCATTTCACATGTTTTAAACATCCAAATTCACATCCTTTTTCACACTTTCTTTTTCTCAACTTCCTATGTTTGTAATTGAACAAAAACAAGCCTTTTTTCATGGTAGTAAGGCAGAAGGGGTGATTGAAACCAATGAAAAATCTGTGTCATGTAGCAACAAAACAATATGGCGTGAAGCTTTGTTACCCACCCGTTTTAGACAAAGACAACAAGCTTTTAAAATGTTCAAAATACAATTATTAAGCAAAAAGAAAATATCACATTGATGATGTGTCATCTCCAACGTTTATATTTATATATTCATTACATCACACGTTAATAATTAATTCGATAGCGATTTAAATAACATATAATAGTATACAACAAATAATAAATTTTATTTTTATGACTCTGATACAACAAAATCAAATTATAAATTAAAAGTAAAACCTGTATTTTATAAATTAATATTGGACATGAGTAATAAATCGTTGAATTTATATTAATAATAAAGAAGTGACCCAAAAAAATAAACATGTCATTATTTTAAATTCATTGAGATAATATTGTGTTCGAGTCGATTGTAGCAACTTATTATTTGTTTTGGAATTTGAAATTATGTTGTAATTTTATTATTAAAAGTATTTAAAATGTTTTCCACTTAGTGGAAGTAACGAAAACAAGAATCTTCTATTATGTTACTATTATAAGCCGCCGAAATGATCCAAAATTATTGTAATCCAATAAATTATTTCGATCTTTAGAGTAGGATTAAAAGTAAGCAGTAATAAGAGTGTGTTCAAAAGTAAAGGAGGAGGTGAATAAACAAATAATGGAAGAGGAGACCAAGAAAAGTTCATGAAAAAAAAAACAAAACAGAAAATGGAAATCAATGGGTGAAAAAAAAAAATTGGAAAGTCCATACACAACCCATAACTGGCCAAACTCTGTTGGATCTTGGCTTACTTTAATGCAACACTGATGTATGTTAATTCCTAATTATAAACTAAGTTTGATGCCATACTCCCTCATTCCACCAAGCCATGTTACTATAAACATAGTAAATGTCAAGATAAGATACTGTTTGATTTTAGAAACAAATTCTCCTTCTGTCACTTAAGCACCAGCATGTCATGTAATAAATATTTCCTGCTTTTTAAGTATGATTTAATTTTTTTAGAAAAAAAATTATGAATATTTATAACGTTAATATTTTTTTTATAAAAAAGTTTTACCCTTTTTTATATTTACATTAATATATATTAGTGTAAACACAAGTGCTATCGCGACTGTGTGTATGCATTTTTTAAATATGCGTGACATTATAATATTATAATGTTATTAAGTTATATTTATTAAAAATAAAGTGAAATGTATCATAACAGATGAAAGAATAATCATTGATAAATAAATAAGAAAAGAAGAAGCAAAGATAGCCGATTTTATAAAAAACTTGTGCAAGTAACAGTCAATTTTTTAAAATTTAATAAATTATTATATTTAAAGGATAAAATTGATATTTTGAAATGTGGACATAAAAAGGTAAATCTCCTTTATATATACTAGCGTAAACACAGGCGCGATAGCGCCTGTGTGTACGCATTTTTTGAATTATATTAATAATTGATGATATTGTAATGTTATTAAGTTAATAAACAAAATAAAACTATATTTATAAAAAATAAAGTGAAATGTATAGAGAAAATATAAGAAAAATAACTGTTGATAAGTAAATAATTTTATAAAAATTTGTAAAAGTAACCGTTAATTTTTAAAAACTTAATAAATAATTAAATTGTAAAAAATAAAGTTGGAATTATGAAATGTGGACACAAAAGAGGGAATTCCTTTATATATAGTTATAGATTGTTATATATATATAAATATAAATTTCGTCGGACGGTGCGGGTCCACGCATGATACACCACGACTACCTGCGCACTAGTTTAAGGAAAATGGAATACATGTTTTTGAATGTATATTTTTCTACACAATTTTTTTTTATAATGTAGTTTATTTTTTTTTAAACTTGTATTAGTTATTTATACTTAATAAATTAATGAAAGTCTGTAAGTTTTAGCTTACACAAAATAGCATTAAGTAAAAGATCGTAACCAATGAGATACTAAAATTCACTATCTTTTAAATGAAAAAAATAATAAAAAGGAAATCTTATTTTATAAATAATTTGAGGTGAAAGAAAAATAAAAAAGAAAATACAGAGAAAATGATTTACAATGTAACAAGAGAAAGAAAGGCAAAAGAAAATAAACTACTGAAAATGAAATATAACGAAAAAAATGAGATAAAATATCATTTAGTCCTTTAAAATTTTTATAATTAATTTTGAGTTTCTCTAAAGAAATTGTTCATTCTTCCTTTAATTTTGAAATATATAATTTTTTATCTTTCGAATAAATCCTAAATTATTGTTTTTTATTTGTCTATAAAGCATTTATCAAATATTTCAAAGACAAAAAAATGTATTTTTAAAATTAAAGACATTACTTAAAAATTTCCTTGCTTTTTCCTTTTGCACCCTTAATCTCCAACCACACCTACTTCTTTGTCCAATTTCATGAAGATGTGGATTAAGACTAGCCCATCAAACAACTATTAAATATATTAGAAAAATACCATAAAGGTCTCTTACAAATTAAAATCAAGAAATACAAGATAAATAAAAAAAATTATAATTAAAAATAAAAGTATTTTTTTCTTTTCCTACTTTATTTTTTAAAATTTCATATATTACTTATTTTCTTAATCTTCCTCTGTATACCCGTTACATAGTAAAATTGTAGTATGTTTTCACCACATGCCTGATTTATATTCGTTTAAAGCACACACACCTGAAGACTTCTAAATGGATTTGTGATGATACGGATTAATTTTACTGTAGTGAATTATTTTGAAATGCTCATTCGAATTGAATTCTTTTCAAGTTTGACTAATATTCAGTACATAAAGTAATCGGTATGAATTTTTAAAGGTTCAAGGTACAAAATATAAAAAAATAATTTTTCCATAAAGGGAGAAAAACAATTTGCGTCATATCTTAAAAGACACCAAATTTGGTTCACATTAAGGCAAAGTCATGCATTGCAATAATGGATGACCTAGTTTGTGAAGTTAAGAATAAATTAAGATTCATAACCTTACGATAACGATAGGTGGTGAAGTGTTCGGTTTTCTTTGTAGACATTTGTCATTCACCATAACTCTTTTGAGTGCTCTCAAAACTCTTATGCACATATTCAAAATCTTCTTTGATGATGCAGACTTAGTTTAACTACACGAAAGAGACATATAATAATGCCATTTTTTTTCTAACTAATTTATCCATGTTCTAAAACGGTACACACACGCTAAGTCTATGAAGTTGAGTGTGCAACAATTAATAAGGAATGTCAATTTTAGATGGTTGTTGCTCTTTTGTCAAAACATGTTTCAAATTTCGTTCTTGAAGTGACATCTTATTCATACTATTTTTACTTTATTTTATAGATTATTGAATTGGAGGAGGTACTATGCTTCACGGGTCAATGGCCAAATCTTATGTTATCTTGGTTGAACTATATCCATATGTGTAAAACACACGCATACTTTACTTTATAAATAGTTATCCACAAATGTTATAAGATTTCATCTTAAATTGATTTGATTTTGCCGGAAGGTAAATAAAATATGACTAAGAATTATTTCTATAAAAAATTGAAATTGAGTAGTTAAATATTGCGTGGTATTATTAGAAGTAGAGATTTTTTATTTATATTTTTGTTCAAACTGACCAAAAAATTAAAAAGAAAAAGAAAACATCAACATCACATTGTCCACGTATACTTGGTTTAGTCTAAAAAAATTGAGTAAGAAATTAGGAAGCAAACACTAAAAGTCTATATCATATATTAGATCGTAACGGAAAGGTTTGAAAAAATGTGATAAATGATTATATATTTATGTTAGGATTATGTCATATGTTTCTAGATATTGTTGTCTATAATTGAAGTTAATGCATGTGTGTCTGCGTCAACCAAAGCACGTTCTCACCACACTATCTTCTTTCTTGGTACAAAAAATGAGCAACAAGACAAACTAAAGCAGACAAACGTGACTGACAAAAGTAGGTTTCCTTTCTTCGACACTTGGGTTCTTTCGTATTCCATATTCCAACCACGTAACTAGTCTAAAATATATGTCTCCCTTTTTTTTCATAATCTTGTCGGTTTAATATTACATATATTAATATCTATATTAATTATGATCATCTTGCACAGAAGTGTACCTAAAAGATTGATTAATACTAAACCTCCAACATAAATGCCTTATAATATCAATGCTGCTTATACAAGTACAACGTTGCTAAAAAAAATTGGACAAGAGAATATCAGATGAAATAAATTATTGAAACTAGAGTAAAAAAATAAATTAAATTGAAACTCGTAATAGAACCGAGAAAATATAACTCAGATGTAAGAGAATCACGAAAAAGTAAAGTAATAGTATGATCACAAAATAAATAAATAAATAAATAAAATCGATTAAACAATCCTTCATAACAACTTTATCATTTGTCTTATATATACGCTATCTTGCTGTATGTATTCTTTGTCCATACCGTCACGAGATACTGCCCTCCCATAGTTAAGAAAATCTTTAAAATAAAAAAAAATAATATATATATATATATATATATATATATATATATATATATTTATAATAAGACAGAATATAACTATTATATCTATCTTGATTTTAATTTATTTTCTAAGACACATATTATTTGGAAATTTATTTTAAAAAATTTTTTTTCTCTTATATTATATACTTGTAAAATTTATGAGGCCAAACATAATTTATCCACAGATTCATCTTTAATGAAAATATATGTCAATAATTTAAATTATAAAATCTTTCAATAAAATTTGTTAGTAAATTTAAAATATATTTATTTTTGTCCATCAAAACTTGTCAATAAATACAAAAAATTGTTGTAATGAGATTTTGTTAGTTTAATTGTTTATTTCGTGACTGCATAGACATTGGCTTAATAATCCTATAGTATACTTATTTTCTTCTTTAGTTGTTTAACTATTTTTTGAATTAGGTACACGAAAAGAAAAAATTTAAAAATATGTAAAATAATTTATAGATATAATTTTTAAATCACTTATGTACTATACTAGGCGGTTGGGACCGGTATGATCAACCACTCGGTCCCAATTGTGAACTTATAGTCTCAACATCAACAGAATAATTGGTTAGCTATACAAAAAGATCATGCATACATAGTGGTTCAGGCAGCATACAACCAAAAAGCCGACTACTACTCATAACTTAAGAAATAATGGTTAAACTCCCAAGATCAAGTCACATGTCTCGCACTGGACCCTAGCCCAGCCCTTACAGACCCATAAGAGGTCCACTAAGCCCAATAAAGACTCAACCCCTAAATAAGCTAAATTGTGATTAATATTATATAAATATAGGTGGACTCCAGCAATTAAATGTACGCAAATCATTAATTCACTAATCTACAATTTAACTTTTGAAAACTTTTTTACTGACTTGATTGTCGGAGTCTTTTTCAGAAGTAATCCCCAAAATATATGATCCGTCTACATTGCAAAGACATACCCCAACTGAGGAGTGGAAAAATATCCATCCCAAAGAGTTAAGAATTGGATAAAATTTAATTTGGGCTTCCTAATATTTTATTATTATTTTCGCAGAAACAATTTATTTCAAAAATTGTTAATTCTATTAACTCATATATTGAAATTAAATATAAATGTTTAATTGTAAAAGTGAATTTAAATATGAATTACAGTTTTTATATACTTTAGATGATTTTAATTCCAAAACATGTATTAATAATAATAATAATAATAATAATATGCTTAAAATGATTAAATAAAATTTAGTCTACTTAATTAGTTTCTGAACTATTGAAAATTTTTAAATAATCTTTTGAACTAAAAAATAATTAAGTCTTACTCACATGACTATTTTGTTGCAGGTTTAGAATTTTTTAAACCTCAAAAACTATCATGGCACAATTATTTGAAGGCTCCATAAATTTTAGTGGCCTAAATAAAAATAATAATTTGAAGATTTAATTACAAATTTCTAAGATGCACGGATATTTGAATAATTTAATCTTAAATGAAAGGTTCCAGAATTGTGTCTGTCACCTAAATCACGTGACTTTGCCTGTGTGATGTAATGCATTTGTCTTCTTCCTCTAAAATCAAACAAATTTCAAACAACCATAAGAAGAAATCGATGCTAAAAAAACATACTACAAGACATCACAAACTCCAATAAACCTAAGTTACACGTGTTTTGTCTTTTTCATCTTTTATTTGCATTTTTTATATTTTTCTTTTCTATAATTAATTTAAAAAATGTTTTCTAACCTACTAAGAGAGTTAATGGATGAATGATTCAATGACAGATTTACTTTATTTAACAATTTCAAATATCGAATTTAAATTTTACGATAAAAAATATATGATTAAAAGCATATTAAATATTGTGATTATTTATATAGATTAATTATTTGATAAATTCAATAAATAGTTTCAATTAATAAAACTAACTATAATTTTCTGAAGAAGTTATTTTTGCTTCCAAAGAGTGACATTTTGAAACATACCATGGACAAAAGATGTCTCTTTTGTTTTTTTGAAATGTATAACTTTTGCAAATAATAGACAGAACACGACCCAAAAGGAAGGCGTTTAAAAATAAAAAAAAAAAAAAGTCAATAAACAATGTTCATCTCATCTGCTTTTATATGCAACAAAAAAGAAAATATCCTCCTTCTTTTCTTGACTTTGACGTGTAAGGTAAACTTAAAAAAAATAAAAATAAAATAATTGATTAGAGAAATAATTACTAGAGCATAATAATTTGAAAAATTGAATATCTGTGTACATATTATTATCATCATTATTATTTAATCCATACCTATATATCTTTAGTTGAATACAATGCTTTCTTCTATTTTGAACTTTCTATGTGATCATAAAAATTAACGAGCATTTCTCAATTTAATCATAAATTTTTAGCTGTTATTGTATTATTTTACTGAAAAATATTATTTACTAAAGATCTTCGAATTTAACAAAATGAAATTATTTGTTAATATTTCTAATTTCTTAATAACTAATTTAAAGATTGAAAAGTTGATTATTTTAAAATGGTAAGGATAATGTTTTGGTATAATCACGTAGCACAGATGTACATTTTTTTTTCCTTCTAAACTATAAAGTAAATATAAATTGACAATTTTAAACTGAAAAAAATATGTAACTATCTTTTCAAACTAGTATAATAGTTTTATAAAATAAAAATATCAGATAAATTATATTTTTTATTTTCATTTGATATTTTGATGAATAATTCATTTTACTTTCTTATTATTTTCCCTATGAATGTTTTGATGAGAAAAAATGTGTTATCATAAAGAACATTAACATTTTTATCTTTGTAGAATTACTTTATTAATAGATAAATAAGATAAAAACAATCTATAAAGGAATACAGCGCAAAAACTCCAATAATGAATAAAATTAAAGAATAAAACTATGTGAATGTTTGTATAATACATAAACAACTCTCTCATGTCTTTTGGCCCAATTACATCCATATTCTCGAAAGCAAAATTTTTAACCAAAACCTCACAATACTTAGAGGAAGAAGAGACACTAGAGTAAACGTAAAATATTTCTTATCTTTCATTAATCTCCATAGTCACCCTAAAAGGAAAGATAGAAATGGACCAATATGACTTTGATTACAGAACCATGAATAATGGGGCACATGTCCAAGCTATCATAATAGAAATTAGAGTATGTGGACCATTTTCTTTTAAATCAAATCTTTCGACCATTGAAGTTTCTTGTTTTTTCTTTTGGCTTAGTGTTATTTTGTATTGTATCAACACTATACTACAAGAATATGAGAAAATAAAAAATGTCAAATTCAAGTTTAAAGGGTTTCTTACTTGAAACATTTAAAAATCATGAACTTAGAGTATATTATCTAACTACTATCATCCACACTATTATTTATCCTAAATAATGTAGAACTTTTTAAGATATTCACTCACTCAACAATCTTCACCATAATTAAAATGAAAACATCTTCATTTTTATTTTCATTGTTTATACCAACAATCGAATTCTACTATAAAAAGTATCTTAACTTGGAATTAAATCATCTCAAAAAATTCCTTTTCATTTCAGACCTGCATCAGTGGTACCAATGTTCATATATAAATACCACACATCCTCTATCAATATTAATCAATATGCATTAATATTAACCCATCTCAATATAATCACCGCACACCCGTGCATTCAATAATAAATATTTATGCATAAAAATATATTTTCACATTTTCGATACCAACTATAAATGGATCTATGAAAAGTTCTTATTTATTAATGACATATATAAACATCAACACTGTGTAAAGCGAAGTTCATATATTTGGGAAACAGTTTGTAAAAGTTTAGTAAAAATTAAACTTCACCACATGCACACGTAATCTCCAGATCTTTCGTGTCACTTTACAGGTTTTATCTGAAGTGGTATGATTGAAAATTATTTGAATGACTGAAGAACGAAATGCAGGGACATTACATTGATTAAAAGGCCATATGTATCAGTATAAATAGACGTTATAGCCAACAGGTTCAACACTAATAAGTAGCAGAAATAATAGAGAACTGAGAACCCTTGGTATGGAAGCAACCCTTTTATGTTGTGTTCTGGTTGTGCTTGGAGCTTTTCCATTCTCTTCTGATGCACAACTTGACCGTTCCTCTCTGCATTCTATCGTACGAGGCATCATTACAAATGTTTCTAAATCAGACCCCAGAATGCTTGCTAGTCTCATAAGGCTCCACTTTCATGACTGCTTCGTTCAAGTATGTTTCATTCACAATGAAAATCCAGATTTTTTTAAGTTTCACGTCGATAAGAGATAAGAGATAAGACTAATTCACAATATATAAATAGGGTATAAAGCTCACCTTACAAGCTGATTTTATAGAGTTAAGTTAGATTTAAAATCCATTTCTAACGTGATATCAAAGTTAGATTTAATATCCCACTCAAAGTTTATATATACATTAAAACATGGTATTTATCCCATGCATGCAGGGGTGTGACGCATCAATTTTTGTTGAACAACACAGACACGATATATATATTTCACACTTCAGAAAATTTATACTACTAGTTAAAATAAATGATAGCACATTTTCACCCTTTGTTTTCAGGTGCTCATACATTTGGTCGAGCTCATTGCAGTACATTTGTTGACAGATTATACAATTTCAGCAACACTGGAACCCTGATCCAACTCTCAACACAAACTTATTTTCAAACACTTCGTGCAATATGCCCCAATGGTGGAGCTGCCACTAACCTCACCAATTTTGACCAAACTACACCTGACACATTTGACAAAAACTACTATACTCCAATCTTCAGGTTCAGAAGGGCTTGCTTCAGAGTGATCAAGAGCTGTTTTCCACGACTGGTGCTGACACCATTGACATTGTGAACAGGTTCAGTGGCAACCAAACTCTTTTCTTTGAGAGTTTCGAGTCTGCAATCATAAAAATGGGTAACATTGGAGTGCTAACGGGATCTCAAGGAGAGATTAGAAAACAATGAAATTTTGTTAATGGGAACTCTGCTGCATTGGCTACTTTGGCCACCAAAGAATCACCGGAAGATGGCTTAGTTAGCTCAATCTAAATAAACTATCAAAACCAAAACTATAGTTTGAAAAAAAATGCAGAGATACTAAATAAAGAGTTCAATAGTCACATGCAAGGCTTGTCCCTGTGGTGTGGATCTTGTTGGTGTACTTTTTGTGCATTATGGTCACCTGTCACTGTATTTGCTATGTTGTTTCTTATGTTACGAGAATCTATAGTCATGTTATGGTGATCAACATGTGAGGGTTCTTCATATTTGGTACCCTTCTTTGTATTATTATCTATCAATGAAGCTGGGTTAAAAATACCATAATACTTTTACAACAAAAGAGGGAAGTTACCATAATATCTTGATATGCACCTGGTATGGTCGTAAAACTCGATTTTTTTTTAACACACAACTGGGATATTGTGATATTTAACTTTTGTGTTATTTATTATAATTCCTTAAATTAAGATGATGATGTTATATGTGATATTAATTGTCCCGTAACAGTGACATTAATTATGCCGTGACAGAGTTAAGGTGGACTGAATCATAATTCAAGTATGAGATTCTTTGGGAGACAATTGTTGAGAAGGTGATTGTTACATGTTGCATCAATTGTCCCATGTGACAAAGTCCAAATGCGCTGAGTTACAATCAAATCGTGATGTTTTTTCTCTTACTCTTAAGTAAAAAAGATTTGCGTCCTTATTAAAGACTATAGCTTTTGACTTATAGTTTTTGACCTAGGGGTAAACAGTGTGGTCTTAATAACAATTGAGACATTATTAGTTGGAATGAAATTATAAAATTGTATATGTTTCTTATATTTCATTCTCAGCCAATAATATAATATTTGTATTTATCTTATCTGTATCTTTAATAACAACTTGTAATGCTATTATTTTCATGTTAGGTTATGATTATATAATTTTGTTGAATATATGTTGATTAAACATATTGTTGAATCTTTTAGTGTAGGATCAACTCAATGGTGACCCGTCTTAAAAGAACTATTGAAATGGGTTAAATATTAAATCTAATTTTGAAAACTGATTCACTAACAATTAAATTCTTGAAAATTTCATTATCAGAATAATGTTTTGGAATTTGTTGTTTGGGATATGTGAACATATCCTACAGACAATCATCTACTTTATATATAAAGGTGGACTGGTCGAGATAAATCTAAGAACATGTACACAATGAATTAAAATATTTTATGGGTTTTAATCAAATGTTATGGGCCTGGCCCAATTATATTTTCTATATCCCTTGACTCAGTCCTAATTGAATACAGGTATATGAACTTAATGATCAAATTTAAAATTAATATGAATTACAATTTTGTTTGAATAATTTACGAAGAGAGGTGCTATCAACATATATTCTCACCAATATATTCTCTATCTTCATGTTAAAACTTATCGAAAATTATGAAACCGTAAGTAAGATTCATTAACTAAGAATTAGAACTTGTATAATTTTATGAGTTTTAATAAATTTAAGGTAATAGTAGACAATATATTATGAATAGAGAGCTAAATAATGTATTAATTATAAATAAATAAAAAAACAAAGAGAGAGAAAGATGAATGTGTGGCTTTCGATACCCCTATGATTCCACAACTTTCAAAAGTGGGACAAATCACAATGAAACTCATCCTTAGTTTTTTTTTTTTTTTATGAATATTCCTCCATAATTATGAGTAATATCTCTTTTAATTCAAATGTACTTGAATCTACTCTTATGTGGTATCTACGTTATTATTTATTCTATTAATGGTTACTTATTATTGTTCCGTAATATATAATTTGTGTCTTGTAGCGTCTGGTTGTAAATGTTATTTCATACCAAAGGAATCACAATGATGAAAATTATGTGTCCTACTTTCTCGCCAAACGTCACCAATTTCGGAGGACAAACAAGAGCCACAAAACTGGGCTTCTTTCATTTACCACCACTCCACCAGAAGACGATTATTAAATTAATATACACTTATAAAAAAAATAAACAAGTTAAATAAACTACCAAAAACATTATATTATATATTTTATGAATGTGAATGAATACTTTCTTAAGTAAAAATATTTATTTTAATCATAGATACTTAACTTTTGTTTGGGTTTCTATAGCATGACATGTTTTCTTCTTTTTTTAACAGGTGATTAAGATAGATTATTAGTTTTGATATTATTATTTTAAGAGTATATATACTGTTTTCGTATTAAAACATTAATGTAATAAATTTGTAATTTTTTTTATATGTTAATTAGTCAAATTTTTTATTTCTATGGTAAACATTGTAGTTTACATTTAAATTTTTAACGTTGTTCATTGACTATGAGTTTTTTATACATTAAGATACTCTCCTAACTTTTATATGATGACTCTAACTTTTGTCGTAAAAAATTCTCTTCTCATTATTTAAAATAATATAGCATCTTAAATAAACATATTATTGGTAAATACTATAAAATAATTGACCATTAAATCCAGTGATTAAAAATTAGAAAAATAAAACTTAAACAATCGAAAAGACTCGAGTATATTAATGTAATAACATATTCATCACTGCATTCAATTTATTAAATAAAAAAAAATACATATTTTTTTCTAATAACCTCTTCATTAAATTATATTTATATCTATTTAAAGTCTTCCCATCTGCTTTTAGAGAGAACTAGATAAAGTTTCTTTTGCAAAGATTTCTTAAAATAGAAGTTTAATTACTTCTAGTTCTTTAAAAAATTTCCTTCAACTTTGGATATTCTTTATATAGATGGCTCCTATTACAAAAGAGTGTATATATGATACAATAACCATCTTTGTTGTAATGTATAAATTGTAGTTTCTATCAGTTTCCATTTTCAAATGAATTGTAATGTGAAGTGGTCTTAATTAAAAGCAATTAATATTTGATTCTCAAATTCTTAACAAGAGACCCTCTTTAAGTATGTTTTTAGTTGCATTAATAAAGATTACCAAAATTTTAACTCCAATAGAGAATAAATGGTATGAAAACATAGGGTTTTAAATGTGATAGTCAAAATTTGGAAATTTAAGATGGAGAAATTTTACACATCCAATAATGCCAATTCATGAGAGTTGAGATTGTACACGTTACGTAATGAATAAAGTCTAACATAAACGTGGGAAGACATTGGTGCAATGTTAGGAAAATTGAATGTTGTTTGGGACCAATGTCTGAAAAGTACAATTAATAAGAGTATAAATTCACATAATCAACTCTTAAATTGTTCGTGTACAAGAGGGAAATTTAAGTATAATTCAACTTCATAATACTGATTTATAAAATGAGATTTGCACCTTAATTATATATTATAAAATTGTCTTATTTTTAGTTAACGTAAAATATTACACAATTAAAAATATAAATTTAAAAAATATCACCTATCAACTATTTAGAGACAAGAAATATGTCAACATATCATCATAGTATTTATTGTTCATACCAACTTTTATTAAGAGTCCTCTATATGATGAAAAAACTGAAAATTTATTTATATAAACAGTAATGAGAAATGTATATATATCAATCATTGCTGAATCTGCTAGGAAGTTACTCTTAAAATTAAAAAAAAAAAAGTTATTGTTTACTTTAATTTCCTGTGTTTATTTGTTCTAGACCCTCTGAAGCAGTCCAAAAGTATGAACAGGGAGCGTGGAAAATAAACAGAAGAAGTGCATGCACGAAGTCCCAAAGTGTGGTGTGTCCTACCATATGGTACCCCATTAGGGGGTTTATTACTTCGACGTTCCCTCTCAAAACGTGTTTTATGTGCAACCTTCAACTTTTTTTCTTCATTTCACACTAACATTTTTCATAAAGAGTTAAGATCTTTTATTACTTTCTATTTTTAGCGATAAATAATTTCTTAAACATCAATTTTAACAAGCAGTGACACATTTCCTACATTTGAATAATCCTAAGAAAAAGTTTATAATTTTATCTACGTTTCTACCAACTTTAGAAGCTTCGTACGCGCGGACTTCACTTTTAACTTCAAAAAGCAGAACTTTACCTGTGATTGAATACGATGTATACCCTCTCTCACACCACAAAAGTAAAGATTTCTTCTTCTTTTTTTCTTTTTACTTTCTATAAAAACTTGAATTAAATTTGAATCAAGATAGGTAAAATAAGACACATATTCTCACACAAAAAAAAGATACATAAGCATGTCTTTAATGTTATTAAGAAAGTAATATAAGTTGAAGGATGATGTGATAACTACTCCATCTCGATTAGAATAAATTTGAAATAATTCTATTAGAGATGAATTTAAATTTAACTCATCTTTATAAAATATATTTGTAAAATAAGAAAGACTATCGCTTGTATAGATAATTTAATCTTATCTAATTAACGTAAATAAAATATCTAACACAGTACCTAAGATCAAAACATTAACATTTTATTCGTGAAACAAAATGTTTGTGAGTAGTCTAATAACAATATTGCAGTGAGTGAGATAATATTTTTAACAAAATTTATTATTATAAACTTTGATACTAGGAAAATAAATTTAAATTATCTTTTACCTTTACTTTTAATCACGCCAATCTCCAACAAATATAAAGTATATTGAAAATAATAAAATTAAATATATGGGTTTACAAATAAATTTTTATAAAAAAAAGTAAATTTTGGTTTTAAGTTTTGTATATATATTTTATTATAAACTATGGTTTATATTAATTTACAATTTAGTTTTTTTTATGTTGAAAAAATATATATTAGAGTCAACATTTTTTATTATTAAACTTTATTGATGATCACGGCTTAATTTGTGGGGCCTGGTGTGAAAACATATTTCGTATCATGTTCCTACGTTATGATTCTTTTTATTTAACTCATACAATTAATTGCTAAAAAATAAAATTTTCATGCATGGCATACATAGTTTTTTAATTAATACCGGCATTCATTATTTAACTTCCAATCTATTTACATTTCCTAATGCATTTGTTTATGATGAGGCCATGCATTTGTGACGAAGTACACCAGCGTACCATTATTTTTCTCAGGGTGAGTTGAAATGTTCCTTTATTCTTAATGCAACCAAAGAGTGATAATGTTACATACACTAATGCTCCTTAAATTTAACCAAATTTCACTTACTTGTCCATTATTAATATACAAAGATTTTTCTCATGTATGATAATATAAGAAAAATAATGTTCCTTTTTTAACACACCACCAAGATCAACTTTTGTAATATCACCAAGATATGATAAACACAACATGAATAAGACACTAGTTCACTCACATATGAAGATGATCAACTTTTGATTCTAGTATCATTCGGTCTTTTGAAAACTTATTACTTAAAAGATATAATATCATTAGAAATTTAAATGTGAGTCTAAGTTTTTCATCAAATAGAAATGAGAGAGTAGAACATTATATAAGGATGAAGATCAATAAATTTATTATCTCAAGCTATTAGGTTGAGAGTGATGTCAATACTTTATGTAATTAGACTCATGTCTCATTGGTATTATATCGAAAGTCTAGCAAAGGTTACAAGTTAAAAAAAATTTAACTTGGTTACATTTCTACTTAGCATTTTAAAAGAAAAAGTACATGGTGTCTGGAAAAGCAAGTGCAATGTTCTTATTTCATGTTCCTCGTTGGTGGTTTAGATTTTATTTAGTATCCAATATAATCTTATTCGATCTATTCAAGATTACAATAAGTTATAAAACTTTCATTTTTGACATTTAACCCATGAAATGTATTCAAAACTTAAACCCCGGTCTTGGTTCTTAATTTAATTTTTTTAATTATATTATTCATACCAAATAGTATCTATCAATTTTGTAGATATGCGATCTCTATCTACAAATCAGACTCATCAATCTTAGAGGTGTCATTCTTTGAATTGCGTTTTTTTCATTCACATGCTTAAAACCCTGTTAAAAGACGATCTATAAATAGAAGCACCTGATCTGCGTGTTCTTGCAACAACAACAACAACACGCTCATAAATTTGAAACATCAGAAAGACAAAATGAATTCCCTTGGTCTCACTACTACTTTATGTTGTGTTCTGGTCGTGCTTGGAACACTACACTGCTTCTCGTGTGAACAACTAGATCCTTTGTTTTACAACACCACATGTCCAAATGTGTCTTCAATTGTAACAGATGTGCTCACAAATGTTTCCCAATCTGATCCTCGCATGCTTGCAAGTCTCATCAGACTCCACTTTCACGACTGTTTTGTTCAAGTAAACTATATTCTTCTTCATCTCGATGCCACATTCCAACTCTTCATTCTTTTCATTTTACAAAATCTTAATTTTGTTACACTAAGTGAATTATATATGTATTTTATATGACTAACAGGGGTGTGATGCATCGGTTCTTTTGAACGACACTGATACGATCGTGAGTGAACAAACTGCAGCACCAAATAACAACAGCTTAAGAGGTTTGGATGTTGTGAATCAAATCAAGACAGCAGTGGAAAATCATTGTCCTGGGGTTGTCTCCTGTGCTGATATTCTTGCCCTTGCAGCTGAGAGATCTTCTCATCTGGTATCTGCATAATCATTTCATCTCAAACTTTGTTAATTATTTACTATATAATATTTAATTCTAAACAATTTTTGTTCAACTTTTGATATTCTGCAGGCTAAAGGTCCTTCTTGGGAAGTTCCATTAGGAAGAAGGGATAGTTTGACAGCAAATCGAACCCTTGCTAATCTAAACCTTCCTGGTCCTAATTTTACACTTGATCAACTTAATTCCTCATTTGCTAAGCAGAACCTCACTGTCACTGATTTAGTTGCACTTTCAGGTAAGAATGTTTATGAAATGGTTGTGTATGTAATGTGGTTTACACAGTGTGAAAATACACTAAAGCTATTTCTGATTGAAAAAAATTGATTTTTAGGTGCCCATACAATCGGTAAGGCTCAATGCAGATTTTTTGTGAATCGATTATACAATTTTAGCGGTGGGAACCCAGATCCTATTCTCAACACCACTCTCTTAGAATCATTGCGAGCAATATGTCCCAATGGTGGAGTTGGAACAAATCTCACCAATTTGGACTTAACTACTCCTGAAACATTCGATTCCAAGTACTATTCCAATCTTCAACTTCAAAATGGCCTGCTTCGGAGTGATCAAGAGCTGTTTAGCACGACTGATGCAGACACTGTTCCTATTGTCAACAGCTACATTAACAATGAAACTCTTTTCTTTGAAGATTTCATAGCGTCGATGATAAAAATGGCCAACATTGGAGTGTTGACAGGATCAGAGGGAGAAATTCGAACGCAATGCAATTTTGTGAATACAAATTCTTCTGCATTTGATATCTTTACCATCCAACAATCAAAAGAAGAAATGGTTAGCTCAATCTAAATAAACGGAGAAAGATTAGGGTGGAAAATGTAGTGATTAAAGGTATAATAAATAGTTTTATGTGTATGCGGCTTGTGGTGAACCATTCACGTTGTACTTTGTATTCTACTGAAGCTCTGTATCAGAACAAGCTTCTACCTTCAGTCTTTTGTTGAAGAAAATAAATAGCACTTTTTTCGTCTTAATTATAAAAAGAAAACACAGTATCACTTTCAAGTTATTAATCGTTGTTTTTTTTATTTTAAATTGTAAATAGTATCGTTAAGAATTATTATATTTAATTTTAGGGTAAAATATGTTTTTACTTACAAATTTTGAAATATTTGGGTTTTTATACTTAAAAAATCAATATATTTTTTTTAATATAATTACATTAATATCTTTTATGTATCAAATTTATTTTATGTTAACATTTGAATTGTTTAACATATTTAACATGTATGTGTTTCAATATTTGCGATTCATACATAAAAAAGAATTAATATAATTACATTATAAGATGTAGAATCCTCCTAATCTTATTGGTTATGAGTAATTAACAAGTAACAAATATTACAAAAATCACAATTAACTTTGATATTAAATAAATCATGACATAATAATCATTAATGTAATTTTATTTTATTTATAGAATAAATATGGTCACAACAAGTATGTACAATTTTTTTTTAATAATTTATTTTATACACACTAATGAAAAGTTAAAAAAATAATATAACAACTATATTTTAATAATGTTAAAAATTAAAATGTTATTAAACATAAAAATTTTAAAATTAACAGAAAAATCAATAAAAAATAGTATTAAAGAGAATATTTTTAAACGTTTTAAAGTTTTATTTATAAATTCTGTCGGAAGCAATCATGAACTGTGGTCTGAATTTCAACGTGTATTAACGAAGGTGAGTTAAAAGTGTCGGTTGTATGTTGGTATGAAAGTTCCTCCTTGGAAAAAGTGAACCAAATGAAAAATTACTGTGTTTCCAAATTTCAAGCTACGTGGAAAATTTTTGTCACTTCAAAGATTGAAGCGATTGGGAAAGGTTTGGATTGTAGCAACTACTTGACTTAAGACAAATAAAGGATGATGCAACCAAATTTTCTCATATATGTGGACCATTCAAGATCAATTTCCTGCATTCTAACGAGAAATCAGAGTATTATAAAATTAATTTAATTTAATATCATAAAATCAACTTATAAAATTAAATTTGTGTTTATTTTAACATTATAATAATCATAATACGGAAATAAAGACATTAATTATATTATAAATACATTAACTATAATAAGAATGAAAGAGAGGCCAAATATAGAGAATCCAACTTTCTTTTTATATCGTTTTGGTCCACTTTGATTTTAATGCATTATATATTGGAGCGAGTTTTCTATTTTATTTATTTTCATAGACTGTATACGATTAGGGTCATTTTTTAGACTGGTTGTTGATATAATAATTATTAAAATCATGCGTTGAGATCATTGATTGTTGACCTGGTATTTAATTAAAAGTCTATTCAAATTATTTATTAATTTAAATTAATTATTTGCAGATAAAAAAAAGGATAAGTAAAAATAAACATTGTTTTACCTTTTATTTGAGAAAAACATAGAAAAATAGAGAAGTTATTTTCATGATGTGTGACCCCTACATATCATGAAATGGTTGGTAATTACAAATTAACGAGAGAGATTGAATAATCAATTATTAAAGATCACATGAATCTGATATCACAAGTAATATTCGTTATCCATTTGAGGCATCAAATTAGGTTCTGTGCATTGTTAAATCCAAACATAAAGAATGGCAAAACTAGCCAATGAAAAAGTGTTACATGTGTATGTGTGTCATTGAAGTTTCGTCCATATTATAATAATCATCTTCGTAACAACTGCTTCATATTTCAATGTCCAAATTAATAATTTAGATAGAAATGTAAGCAACCACGTGGTTGTGATCTAGAGAAAACTCGATCACAATTTAGGTTTTAACAACTATATGTGGAAGGAGATAATGAAACAAATTATGGATAAGAAGATAAAACGATGTCAATGATCAACAAATAAAAAAAAGTATATTATTTATACAATTTATTTTACAAAAAGAGATAAAAAAAATACGTCAATTTAGTTTTCTTGATGGTTTAAAAAATACTACACTCGCATATTTTTTGCATTATTTGTTTGAAAAATATTTTAGCATATATATCTCATTAAGAAAATAAAAATCACTACAAAATGTTGAAAAAACAATAATTACCCCAAACATTTGTACGAAGTTCCATCCTTACTCAAAACATTTGTGCAAGAAACTGAAGTCTATAAACGATGATGTTACGTTCAAGACAATTGAGGGTTGAATGTTGAATAAAATACTTACAATAGGCTACTATACTAATAATTAAGTATAATAAATAATTAACAATGACCCAAAATGGAGTGTGTCGAGTTTGAATATTTGGAAAAAATATTATTATAGAGACCACGTAATTAACATTTATGTTAGAGTGTTCAAAAGCAAATTATATATGGACCACTTATTGTTTCTAATCTAAAATAATTACACCCAAATACCTAGAGGATTTAGATTGTTCAACACACTTCTGCGCTTGCCAAAATAAATCCTATGACTATAAACTATAGCCAATAATGTGAAAAGAATATTCATCGTATTTTTTTAAATCTATTATCGACAACAACTTTAAATTTGTCAGAAATCATCATTTCTTTTTTTTTCTTCAGAGTTTAAATATGTTTATAATTTTATAAACATTTTTAATAAGACTAATTCAAAATTAACAAAATATTACAAGAACTATAAGAAAATGTAAGTATTATAAGAGTAATTTTATTTGATAAAATTCATGTTTAATAAATGAATTTTCCTGTATAGTCTGTATAATAGTAAAAGATTTAATTTAAGTTATCCAACATAAGTAGTTACTTGAAGATAATTAAAAAAAATTATTGACTAAGAAGTCATTCTTAAGATTCTTAAGATCATGTTTAAACATTTTACCGTACAGAAAAATTACACCATTTGTAAATAAGTATGGCGTATATTATTTTACGAAACTTAATTTTGGTGAGATAAATGGTATATCCACAGATCTAAAGTACGACTTTTTTTGTGGCAATCGATGAGAGTTGACTCGGCAATAAATGAGTCGATTAAGAAATGCAACACGGTAAAGACTAGCATTGCACCTTCCTTGATCAAGTGGCTCTTAACATAATCTATCATAAATACTTAAATCATCATTTAGTGTAAACAAACAACTTGTGCGAGTATTATGTTTAAAAATATATATGCATTTTGTACCAGATAACGTGCCCAACAAAAAGTCTTGATCTTCATTTCACAGTTCAGGAGCAAGGCCATGGCCATTTGTAGCTATAAATAAAGAGTGTAGCATCATGGTCTGTCTCAGAATACAGCAACACACAAAAACACTTAAGGGGTTAACATTTCAGACATAAAAATGAGGTTTCTTTGTGTTGTGGTAACAGCCCTAGTGGTGCTTGGAGGGTTACCCTTCTCCTCAGATGCACAACTAGACCCCTTCTTCTACCGCTGGACTTGTCCACCCGTGCGTAATGTTGTGTTCAAAGTGGTAGAGAAAGTGTCACGAAGGGATCCTCGTATGCCTGCAAGTCTCGTCAGGCTTTTCTTTCACGACTGTTTTGTTCAAGTATGTAACTTTTTCATGTTGAAACAACCATCAAACACTTGATAGTTTTAAGAATGAACTGAGATATATGTTGGTGGTGGTTGTGGCTTGCAGGGTTGTGATGCATCGATTTTGTTGAACAACACTGCAACGATAGTGAGTGAGCAACAAGCCCTCCCAAACAACAACTCCATAAGAGGTTTGGATGTGGTGAATGACATCAAGACAGCAGTGGAAAATGTTTGCCCCAACGTTGTTTCTTGTGCAGATATTCTTACCATTGCAGCTGAAGTCTCTTCTATTCTGGTACGTCTCAGAACTCAGACCAAACTTCTTTGCACCTTTTTGAAGTTGTCCAATCAAATTTAGCCACATAGTGAATACTATTGAAAACAAGATTCAACACGTGTCTGTCACCATTCAAGTTCTTTGAATCTTGTTATTATTTTGGTCAACAATTGTTTAATATTGATAGGCTGGTGGTCCTTCCATCAAATTTCCACTGGGAAGAAGGGATAGTTTAACAGCAAACAGAACACTTGCGAATCAAAACCTTCCTTCTCCTTTCTCCACACTCGGTCAACTTAAAGATGCATTTTCTGTTCAAAAACTTGACACTACTGATCTAGTTGCACTCTCAGGTAATAACAAATGTTCCCTGATTGCATTAATAGCAACAACAAATGGAAAAAACCTGTTGAAAACTGATTTGGATGTGGTTGAATTTCAGGTGCTCATACATTTGGCAGAGCTCACTGCTTTTTCATTCTTAGCCGATTGTACAACTTCAGTGGCACTGGCAGACCCGACCCAACTCTTGACCCTACTTACTTACAACAATTGCGCAATATATGCCCTCAGGGTGGACCAAACAACTTGGTCAATTTCGACCCGACCACTCCCGATAGATTCGACAAAAACTATTACTCCAACCTTCAGGTTAAGAAGGGTTTGCTTCAGAGTGACCAAGAGTTGTTCTCAACACCCGGTGCTGACACCATCCCCATTGTCAACAGGTTCAGCAGTAACCAAAACGATTTCTTTAGCAGTTTTGCCAAATCAATGATAAAAATGGGAAATATCGGTGTTCTCACTGGAAATAAAGGAGAAATAAGAAAACAGTGTAATTTTATTAACAGAAGATCTGTTGAAGTTGATACTGTGGCCTCTGAATCGGAAGAGGGTATGGTGAGCTCTATATAAACGAATTACGAGGAGTTGTGCACACTTGGAATTGTGTGATTCACATGGTCACTAATAACGAAGCTATAGCCACTTTATTCGCGTAAAGTGTCCGCAGCTTACCATGTTTCATTGTCGCATGTATCGTCTTTGTCTTTCTTGTATTTTTGAACCATGTTCTGTTCTTAATATCAGTTTTTCGTTTTCTTATCTCTTACCTGCTCTTTTATTTACCTATATGTTTACATATGTTTCACCAAGGAATTTATACAAATAATCTAAAAATAAAATAGCTAACTAAATTTATAAACTTTGTATTTTCGTAGATTCAAATCAATTTCAAAAAAATTGTCAAAAGCCAAATACAAGAATACGAACTCTGTTGAGACAGACACGATAGAAAACAGAACAAGGGTTGGAGTGGTTAATTATAGATTGAAATATACACTTGCTTAAGAACTATTTGCAAATTTTGTCAAATTATGTTTCTACAAGCGGTATATATTAGATTGAATAGAATAATTCACCAAGCCTGCCCTCATAACTCCATCCATGGCAATGTTCATTGCTACATTATGGTAACAATCATATGTTTGTCGGGTTCGGTAACATTTGATTCCTTCTTAAATGTAACGTTAAGAAAATTAATATAACTAATATATATATATATATATATATATATATATATATATATATTATAATTGGTTTCTCACAGCATCATTAACTATGAAATTATCTATGATCATATTAATTTATATCACTATACATTCGTATAAATCAATTTATTAAACACATTCTCAACTTCATCTAAAAACACTTCTAATTGAATTAACTTGACTTATCATTTAGAAAACTATTTAGCACATCAACAAAAAAATTAACTAGTAATACAAGATTAAAATTTACTCATTAATATCATACTTCACAAAACAAATAAAGCAGTTCCTTGTATTTACTATAATAACTAACACGGTAAAAATTTATATTAGTCTTCATGTGTTAAATGTAGGGCAGTGGTACTTTGACATTGTCAATTTTCTCTTATAATCATTTAACACTTCAAAAAACTACTATTTTATTATAATATTATATATATTTATTTTTATAATGTTAATAGAATATTTTATTATTAAATCTAGTGTCAAATGAAAATCAAAATTGAAAACGGTGTGAAAATAACTTTTTCTTAAATGTAGAGACCTAAAAATTAGTAACATTAATCTTGACGTCTAATACACGTTAAATCTCGGTTAGAACTACTTTCGTCTACAAATGTCACAGAGCTTAGTGTAATATGAGTGTATTTGAGATTTCCCGTTTTTTTTTTTTCAAACATGTAATATTGTATAAATAATTTTTTTAATTTTAATATATTTTATATATTTAACGTTCCAAAATTTTAGTATATTTATTTTAGTACTTCTAATATATCTGTTGAAGATTTGACTTTGAATATATCAATAAAGTCATCAAATCATTTTTTTAGTTTATATTTTATTAAAGGAATTCATAACTAAATATGCAAATTTATTTAAGTCCTATAAACAAATAATAAAAGTTCATTTTTTCAGAAATCCATCCTAACATTCTTCAAAATGTTCTCATTTTAACGAGTTTTTAAACCCACTAAACTAATTGCACAAAAAAAAACATATTACATATATCAAAGTACCGAAACCACCCTTTTCATAATTTTTCCAAAATTGTCCAAACATCAAATAAAATTGCCAACTAAACTTAATATATATTTATTACTAGTTGATCCAAAGTTGTAAAATATATTTTGAAATAAAAATTTCTATTATATATATATATATATATATATATATATATATATATATATATATATATATATATATATATAAATAATATATATATATAAATAAAAATATAAATTATATATATATATATATATATATATATATATATATATATATATATATATATATATATATATATGAGAAACTTCTACATTAAAATATATTTACAATCTTGTACCAACTATTTTTGGTCAATAAACCCTAACAACTTTACAAACTACAATTCAGCTAAGGAAATTAATAGTACGTATTGTCTCTAGTCAACTTAACTGAGCACTGACGAATTTGTACCAAAAACTCTCATGTTTTGTTTAAATTATGTACTTAGAACACAAATGTTTTATTTTAAACAAAATATTACTTCGTTATTTTCTTTAATTAACTTTACATTTTTTCCATTTACATTACTATTGAATTTTCATATGCAAATAATCTTTAGTAATAAAAAGTGCACCGATCTCAATAACTTAAAAATTTGTGTTTCTTACACGTTTTGTTCTTGAGTAAATAAAGTACATCAATCAAATACTTATATTTCAGATTAATTGACTAAGATAAAATAAAATACATGTGCAGCAAAATCCAAGCAAAAATGTCTGGGGGTTTAGGTCGAAATCCTAACTGAAAGTTAGACAAAATCTACATTAATTAATAATCAAATCAACGTGTGGTTCCAGCAAGATGTTCCCATAACCCCAGATTGTACCAACTACTTAAACAAATTTAGCTATAAATGTTAATTAATTCCATTACGAAGCACGACACTGTGCATGCACACAAACAAGACCCACGAAACTAGGGTTATTTTATTTATTTATTTCATTCTCGAAGTTCGATCCTCGGTTTGATAACTTTTATTTAATAATTCAATAAGCTTTTTTTCTTAGAAATAGAAAATAATTTAAATAAGCTGTACCCACAAAACTAGGGTTCAATTTATATTTTTCTTACCGAGGGGACACCTAATATAGATAAATACAATAATTAACAACTAATAGATCAATAAAATAAACCCTCAATTGGATAAGGCTAGTTTGAATTAATCTACAGATTCAAGTTATATCTTATCGTGTTATATATTTAAAATCTAAATGTCGCAAATTTGATATGATACTTTTTATTTTTGGTTTAAACTTTTTTTCTATTTTATCATTGTTACTTGACTATATTGATCTAACACGATATTGAAATTATGCTACATTTTTTAATGACATAAAAAAAATCCAAAAATACATTAAACGATCAAGGAGAGTCAAAACTCTTAAAAAAAATGAAAACAAGTACAAAATATTTTTGCTAGTTAAAGGGACACTATAATAAACTAAAAGACAAATAGGGGTGGAAAAAAATCTAATTTTCTTAATCTGATCCAATTTTACTCCGATTCAATCCATTAAAAATCATTTTTTTTTTAAATTCAATCCATTTAAAATTCATTTTAATATATCTGACTTTCAATCTCATTAAAATTATATAAATTTTATGGATTGGATATTCATTATCTAAATCAAGATTTTCAAATATAGATAATCAAAAAAATGTAATCTAAATTTTCAATTTAAATTTTTAGTTGGGTTAGGCTAAATGTTGGAATGAATTAAACTAAATTCAAATTTGGACGTGCCTTTCTCGACAACCAGAACGGGTTGGGCAGGCCTAAAGATACAAATGGGCTAGGCGGGCCTGACAAATTGGACGAGTCGGTTGGGCCCGACAAACCGGACGAGTCAATCAGGTTCGAAGGCTGGGTCGACCCAACGACTTAGATGGATCGTGCCCAACAACATGTACAAACTAGGCAGGCTCAACGACCATAATGGATCGAGCGAGCCTGACGACCTACACAAGCTGAGTCGGCCCGACAACTCAGACGAGCCGTGCTAGACGACCCATACAGACTGGGCATGTCCAATGACCCGAACGGGCCAGGTGGGCCTGAAGACCCATATGGGCTAGGTTGGGCCGACCGACAACTCAGACGGTTCATCTCCAACGACCTGTACGAATTGGGCAATTTCGACGACCCTGATGGGCCGATCAGGCCCGATGACCCGGACAGGCTGAGTCGACCCGGCTACCCGTACAGGCTGAGTCGACTCGACGACCCGTACAGACTAAGTCGTGTCGACCTTAAAGACACAAGTTTTAAAAAATTTAATTTAAATTTCTTTTATAAAAAAATGATTTTGGATTTTGAACTTGATCTAAATATTTTGATCTATATTTTAAAAAAAATCAAACTAATTTTATTGAAAAAATGAATTTAAATTATAAATTTAGATAAAAATTTGATCAATTATTTAGATATAAAATATATGTAGATGGGATCATTAAATATCCGATCCAATCCATCACCACTCTTAAGTATAAGCCCAACAATTGGAGACCAAATCCGTTGTTAAGTAAATTTTAATTAAGAAACAAGATGGAGATGGTAGTCAAATTAACTTTATCACGTGATCACTAATATAATATTAGTAATATCCAGTTTTGGTGGGATCTTGTTTAGAAAATAGAAGCTAACATGAAAGCATCATTATAGTGTATTTTGAGACATAAATTTGTGATTAAATAAAAATATATATACAGATTGTGTATAAATGTTAAAATGGTTTGGTGAAAGCAAAAGGAGATGGTTAAAGACAAGTTACTCGAAAAGGGCATGGGGTGATTTTATTGACCAAAGGATCATTGAAAAATAATGGTTGGAAAACTCAGATTAAATAAATGTATTCAGAATTCAGAAAGGTCCCACGTTACATGTTATTGTTTCACCACTCGTTGTTTCAAAAGCATGGTTGTTGGAACACACCTTTACTTTAAGGTTTAATAATGCAGACCTTATCTTTTCTCCAATATTAAATCGGGACAAGATTTGAGTTTAATTTTTTTAAATAAAACATTACTTTTGATAGAAATTCATTTTCAACTATCTACATTTCATACATTTAGTTTAGAAATGATATAAAGTCTTTCTTCAAAATTTGTTGAAAATATTTTACTGCATTACAAACTATTTTTAGATCATCAAATATATAACATCACTTTTTACTCAATTTTAAAGGAATAAATTTGTAGATATATTTTTATATTATGTTGCTTAACTTTATTGATTTTACATTATATAAACTCCATCTTAGATTTCATTCCTAACATAACACAAGAGAAATACTTTAATGAACTTTATTTGTTGATATATGTACATTCATACTCCTCTTCACAGTATTTTATTAATATTTATTCAATAATTTAGTTTATATTTTCATTTAACATTTTATTATTGTTTAAAGTTGTTAAATGGTTATAGAAAATAAGGTTTAAAAAAAAATTCCTATTATATATACATATCAACCAATAATATTGATATATAATTTTTTTAATTAAATATGTTATCACGATTTTGGGTATGAAATAATACTGCTTCTCTTTTATTATAAGTGTAAATATTTTAAATAAAGTAAACTTTTACAAAAGTTAAAACATAAATCGCAATACTTATAATACAAAGAACCCTAATTAAATATGGACGCCACAAAAAGCAAGGTTAATAACGTGAGCTCAGAAAGAAAAAGTTATCAACAAAGAAATGGACCCCATGTGTTGCTTTTGTAGGAATATCTTATTTTTACATGTATGTTCTAAATTTTAAATACTTAATATTATAATTAAAGTTTCAATTTCAGTAAATAATTAATTTAAATTTTCAAATTAAATTGTATTCTTAATTATATGAATACCATTAAATAAATAACACTTGTGGAACCATGGACCATCTTGTAAAAGGTTAAAACAATGAATAATATATTAAAACTACTTCAATAATATTTACATTCCAAAGAAAGTAAAAATAGTGTCTTTTTCCTCTCTCTTTTTTCTCTTAGACGCACCAACCGAAATATGCTCCTTGTTAAAATAACATTATAACTAAAGTTTTCCAGAACTTCAATAAAGGAAATCCAATTATATATTAATCATTCATACACTCGTAAGTAAAGAGGAAAATTAAATTTATTCTCTCATCATAGTCTTGATTCAATGTTGAACAAAATAGTAATAGGTATAATAAGTGAACTTTGTGTTACTGTACGTAGCATTGTTGTAGATAATCGTTAAATTTATTTAAATTAAGGGTTAAATATTTTTGTATGTTTTCTTTTTGTAAATATTGATTTTAGTTCTTATAAATAATTTAGTTGTTCCATTTCTATAGTCTTAGATAATAATGACCATGGATCTTATTTTTGGATGTATTAATTTTGTCTTGTGAATAACCATGTTTATCTTTAACTTTATATAAGGTATACATGTCATGTTTTTAAGGTAAGTAATGAATGTCTATTTCTTTAGTATTAATTTGAAGAGTAAAAAAGAATGGGAGAAAAGTGTTATCTTGAAGTGTTTATGTAAAGCCTTCCCTATTCTCTTCCATAGTTTACATTTTTTTTTTCCAGTGAAGATTTTAAGGTCTTACATAAGTGCCATGCAAAGGTGTGTTTGTGTTTCATAGGAATTTGTTCGTAAAGTTGCCTTCATTACAATGCAAATATTTTTTTTTTTCTATTTTAATATTTGGGGTGTGTGGAAGATAACTTGATGGAGTATATAATTGTTAGTTTCGAATGCGCTTAGTTTGCAATGTATACAAAATAATGAATTTAAGATTTTATTGTTTGAGTTAACATGTATTAAAGGATTAATCATACAATGAACAATGTTTGATTGTTATATTTGTTGAGATTAGGGATAACAAATAAATTCGTTTTGTAAGTATTGTCTTAATATGTTTCTGTTTTGACAATGAATCCCTACATTAATTGGGTATAGATATGGGATGTACACATTGGTACATATAATTTTATTATTATAATTGTATAAATAAATTTTATTTATTATAATATAATAATTTAATATAATTGTAATGAATTTTTTTTATTAGAATCCAACATATATATTGAAGTTCAAAATATAAAAGATATGTTAAAATTCTATTATTAATAATTTAATTTTTTCTTTGTGTGATTTTGATAGAGTGATGTATTATAACTTTGTTAATGTATAAAAATAGGGATTTCATTATAATTTTAAAAATTGAAGTAAACATACATTTAAAATATTTTTTAATTTGAATATTTTTTTTTATATTTTTTAAAAATATTTTTAAATTTTATTAACTAGGTTTCATTAACGTTTGTAAATTTAATAAATGTTTTGGTTCTCACAAAATTTCAGTCGGTATTCTAATTTTGAATGTATACAATCATAATTATAATTTATTTATAAATATTTAATATTAAAGAAACAATTATCTCTTAATATTGAATATTTGATAATATTACGTTTCTTTTACCGTAATCTTTTATTATTTTATAAAAAATTTTAATCTAGTAATGATTAGACAAAATTTTGATACCTGTTAAATTTTGATATGGAGATAAGAATGTTTTTTTTTTCACGTTTTATCGATGAAAAAGTTAAAATTATATATATATATATATATATATATATATATATATATATATATATTTACACACGAAAATATAAGGTAGAAAATATATATAGTCAACTACAAAAATTAGTAGTGAAGAAAATCGCATTTACTAAAAAAAACTAAATCGTAAACACATGTTAGGAAATAAGAATGGAATAAAATTAAATATATACAGAGACATCAATTGTTGTGCAAGAATCATAAGGATCCATATTTTAATGTGTTCAATTTTATCATCCAAGTCAATTTAATCACACCACTTAGAGAAAATAAATAAAGGAAGAGTGAGTAGAAACTAATGGACATATGAACATTTGTTCGGAACGAAGATAGGTAATTGTGATCATTATTTAATTCTATCCTCATTCAAACCAAACATTATTTTTTTATCTAATATTTTTCTGGTTAAGTTCAAACATCAATGTAGTTATATAAATATTAGCTCATCAAATTTTTGGTCAAAATCAGAGTTCACCATATCATATATTAACGTGTTTAGTTCTGGTTAATTTATTTTTACTGAGAGAGAACACACTTAAACAACCTGGTCTAGGTGTAGCATGGTGAATATATGGATGAATTATTATTAAATTTCAGAAACACCAAATTTGACTTTTCTCATTAATCGCGGTAGCATGATTGAAATCTGAACCCACCAGCAGCGGATCATAAAACTAAACCACGTTCCTCTTTTCTTCTTTCTTCTTTCTGTCTCTTTAAATAGACCACAAGCATCTGGGGAAGCTCATAACAACATCACATTCACTGCTCAAAACACAAGAAACAATGAGTTTTTTCAGTGTTTTCACAGTGAAAGTCGCACTTTTCTGTGCGGTGGTTTTGCTGGCAGCATCACCACGCTTCTCAAATGCACAGCTTGATAACTCATTCTACAGAGACACGTGTCCAAGGGTGCATTCTATTGTGCGTGAAGTTCTCAGAAATGTCTCCAAATCCGATCCTCGAATTCTCGCCAGTCTCATAAGACTTCACTTCCATGATTGCTTTGTTCAGGTATGTACCATTTGTGTTGATTTTCTTTTTATAAAGCATCTTTGAAAAATCTTAGTAATCACTGTGTGTGACAGGGGTGTGATGCATCAGTTCTTTTGAACAGCACTGACACGATCGTGAGTGAACAAGGTGCAGGGCCAAATAACAACAGCTTACGAGGTTTGGATGTTGTTAATGAGATCAAGACAGCAGTAGAAAATCAATGTCCTGGGGTTGTCTCCTGTGCTGATATTCTTGCTCTTGCAGCTGAGATATCTTCTGTTCTGGTAACTATGCTTATCTTCCTCTATCACTCATATTAACTAATCATGTAATTCAAATAAGATAAACAAATCTCGCCCTAAAACTTCAATTTTCCCATTCTTTTGGCTTGAAAAATAATTATAAGAAAAGAAAGTTAGTATTCAAATTTCATAATTAAAAAATATATTTTTAAGTTTAATTCAACTTTCTAAAATTTATTTATAAAATAAAATAAATAAATTGATATTATCTTTATCGGGCATGTGACTTCAATAATACTCGGTTATACTTAACTTGCAGATGATAATAAATTTAGGAGTATTCTTTTTATTTAATGCATATGTGAACTAACTTAGATATGAGCTAGTGAGTTGTTGTGGTGTTATTGTCAAGATTTTTTGTGAGTCCTCAATAATGTCAGATCCTATGGTACTACAATAAATCCTTGTACTAAGGCTAAAAACTCATCACACAATTTGTGATATGTAATATCTTTCCATGGACAGAACAACATGACAGTGAGCCATATGAATAAAAAGTATTGATATGTCTTGTTAAAACCGATAAAATTATATTTTGATTCTCTTTTTTTATTTTCATCAATATTTTTTAATATAATTTAATGTAGATCATTAATCCTTTCAATAAAATTAATAATAATATATTAATTAATAACTCATACTAAATCATGTTAAAGAGTAAAAGATCTAAATAAAAAAAGGAGAAAGATATTATCATTAACGTTAAAATTATTCAAACATAATGGCAAAGGATTATATAGTTCCCGTTAGGTTTTGAATGGTAGGAGGAAGCTTCGTGTACTTAAAAAAAAAAAAATAGATAGATCTTTCTTTAAATATATTACCTTGCAATTATTTCTCTTTATCTTACACACTATTCATAACTAAATATAATATAAAAATCTGAAAAAAAAATTCTATATAAGGGACATCTGATGTATTGGTATAAATCATAGACATCCTAACAGAGGTAGCAGCACTGTGTCCATCAATTATTTGGATAATTTCGAAATAACATATTTTATTTCAAAGTACATACTTGTTAAAATTAAAACATAAATTACTTATTATATAATCTAATTGTTTATAAGAAAAGTAACAAGTCATTCTTTTTAGTTTTTATTTTTGTAATGAATTTATATAATTATTGTTACTTTTAACCGAAGGAAATAAACGAATCCAGATGCCAAATGTATCATGGTACTTTAACATTAATCAAATAAGTTCGATATTTTTTAAATAAAATAGGAAAAAATATTAAAGAAATTAAGATAGATATAATTATGTATAAAAACATTACCCAGAAATTCCACTTGTTATTTAAAAAAATAACAAAAAACATATAATCAGATAAATAAATTTATTTAAAGAAAATAAGCATTCAAATTTATTATATTGTAAATCTGAATCTCATCTTAAAGTTTTATTGGGAGATGTGGATCCATGGACAATAATCAACTTGCCTTTGAGCCTGGAGCCCAAGTCTATAAATATAAAGCCCATATTTTAAAATATGTTCAAGGCTTCTCTATTCTCACTATACATGTGTTAAGTTCACCTTCGAAAAATACATTGATAGGATTATCTTAAAGGAAACAGTATTTAGATACATAACCAAAAGAATCGGTGGATGAACTCATAAAAACAGGGTGGAAATAACACAGTCCTATGTACTTTACATAAAAAATATCATCTTAAATTTTTAGTTAAAGAAAATACAAGTTTAGACAATTTTGCCCTTTTTTTTATAAAAGTCAAACAAATTAATTTTAAATATTTTTTAAATATATAAATTTGTTTGTGTTGTTACTTATTAGGCTCATGGTCCTGATTGGAAAGTTCCTCTGGGAAGAAGAGACAGTTTAAACGCAAGTTTCGATCTTGCTAATCAAAATCTTCCTGGTCCCAATTTCTCTCTCGACCAACTCAAATCTGCATTTGAAAGGCAAAACCTTAGCACAATTGATTTAGTTGCACTTTCAGGTAAATATATTTTTTGCATTCTAAGAAACATATATTTAACAAAATTGGTATAATATGTTACATATATATAATTCCTCTTCAGGTGCTCATACAATTGGCAGAGCTCAATGCAGATTTTTTGTGAATCGATTATACAATTTCAACAGCACTGGAAACCCTGACCCAACTCTTAACACAACCCTGCTACAAGCACTTCAAGCAATTTGCCCTAATGGTGGACCTGGAACCAATCTCACTAATTTGGACTTAAGCACTCCTGATAGACTTGACTCTAACTACTACTCCAATCTTCAACTTCAAAATGGGTTGCTTCGGAGTGATCAAGAGTTGTTTTCCACCACCGGTGCAGATACTATTCCCATTGTGAACAACTTCAGCAATAACCAAACTCTTTTCTATGAAAATTTTAAGGCTTCAATGATAAAAATGAGCATCATACAAGTGCTGACAGGAACACAGGGAGAGATTCGAGCTCATTGTAACTTTGTGAATGGAAATTCAGCTACTTTGTCTACTCTACCCACCAAACAATCTTCAAAAGATGGTGTTGTGAGCTCAATCTAAAAAAAATGAAGAATGTTGTAGTAAATGCGACACAGTGGTCATTAATAAAAGGTTTTACATGAACATGCATGTGTTTGGTAATGTTGTCTTATAATGACCTTTGTATTTTGTACTTGTTATGGATAATATCCACTTATAAGAATTTGTTTGTTTGGTTAATTTGGAGGTGAAAATATATTTGTCATGGTAAATTTGGAATCCAACAACTATTTTCAACGTGTTATTCATTGTTATATTTAGAAGAGTGTAGATTTTAAAGTTATTACATCTTAGTACTTTATCACAATCATTATCAATTTTTAAGTAGGAACATAACCATGATAATGACAAACAAAATAAAAATGGTGTAAATTTTGTTAATTATTGAAATTAACAAATTTTAAAAAAAATCATAATAATAAACAAATGGTGTAAATTTAATATAATTTTGTTATAAAATTGTATCAATGTATTATGATATAAATTGAATTAAAAGTCGTGTTAAACATAATAAGACGACTTCACACTAACACGACTTGTTCCTTTTGGTATTTTTTTTGAAATATAGTCATTTGAATAATTTTGATAAAAAGTTTCACCATTATAATTAGGGTTAAATATGTTTTTGGTCCCTTAAGTTTTAGTAAATTTTGGGATTAGTCCCTCTTCGAAACTTTATACCAATTTAGTCATCAATCTTTAGAAATGCGTGGATTTAGTCCTTTTGTTAAGTTGATTTGACGTTTCAAGCGCATTTCATGATAATATTTGAATTGTTTACACCGTTTGATACATTTTTGCTTCAATGTTAACGAAAATATTATCATAAAATACGTTTAAAATGTCAAATAAACTTAACAAAATTTGGTAAGAAGGACTAAATTCACGCATTTATAAGGATGAAGGACTAAATTGGTATAAAATTTCAAAGAGGAACTAATCCAAAAATTTGCTGAGAGTTGAGGGACCAAAAACATATTTAACCCTTATAATTATAATACTTTACGTTTCTGTACCTCTAGTTTAATAATATGCATTAAATGTAATTATTAAAAGTTGAGTTAATAGCTATAATATTTTTTTTACAGTTAAATGACATGAGATTCGCAAAAATAATAAACATATTTGGCTCATATGTCTAATGTACAAAATCAAACAATTTTCATAAAAAAATTACCACTGTAACCATTATAAAAATAACTGAGAACAGTAAATTTCATTGTATTTTTTAAATTAATCACGTAGGATCGTGAATTCCAATCTCACATAATCAACTGTTTGTTATACAAATTTGGAATTGTTTTCAATGATCATGAAGGAAAAACGGGAACAAACAACTTGTAAAATTTGGAATTTTATGTTAGATAAAGGAATTAGAGAATAAATTAAACATGTGCCAAGAAAACAATAATAGGAGAATGAACACAAAGTAAATAAATAAATGAACGGTGTCTGAGAAGAAAATGATTTTTTATTAATATTTTGTTGACAAAGTTGACAAAATTATTAAATAAAATAATTTCTTATATTTTTTTATGAAAATTATAAAAATAAAATTTTAGAATTTTAGAATTTTTTTTATCAAAAATAATTGTTTGTCAATGTTAAATAAAACTTTGTCAAAAACATATTTTCCGTTGACAAATTAAAAAGGTGAGATAAATTAAAATCTAAAATCAAAGTGGAGAGAAAAAAAGAGAGTTTTTTTACGCGTAATTTAATTATATTTTAGATGTTAATGGTTATTTTTTTAATTAGTGGAAAAGTTTATTTTCGTTCCACTGAATTCCTTTTTTTTAATGTTTTTATGAATTTTGTATTGCAATTAAATATATTATTAAAATTAAAAAGAAATCCTTATATAAACTTGAAATTATAAAATATATGAATTACTATCGTAATTACTGTTAAATATTATTGTTTTTAACTTTTATTTGTATAAGAAATGAAATATTATTATTGTTAACAATTTTTTTTCAAGTTATTCAATTTTTATTTATTATTTTTAATTAAATAAATTTAATATTCTTTTGTTAACCTCTTCTTCCTTTTTTTACTCTTTTTTTATTATTATCAACATGCCTTAAGAAAGAAAAGAGAGGAAAAGTAAACAAGAGAACATAATTCACATTAATATGTATGTGATATTCCTCATTATTCTTGAAAAAAATATTAAATAAAGAAAATGCTGGACTTAGTAATCATGTAAAAGTATATATACATAATCCATAATCTTGCAATGCATGCAATCTGAATAATATAAACTTAAAATATATTTCTCTCCAATATAATATTTTATTGTTAAGAATAACATTCTTAATTAGGAATATTATTTCCAATGAAAAATAAATATTTGAAATTGGAAGTAATTAAATAGAAAATAAAGTTGAGTTAACAAAATAATTTCCCCTGTTTTTACGAGAAAGTTAAGACAAAGTTTGAAATCATGTTAAAGTTAAGCCATTTTTGTTGTTATAGAAAGAAAATAAAAAAAATTAAAATAATGTTTGGAGTCCATAAACACAAACTATGTTTTTTTTGTATCGCTCTTAAACCCTAGTTTCTTCTTCAGTCGCATCTCTTCTCAAAAACCCTACAAACACTCTCTGTATCGTAAATTCGAACCTTTTGAATCTGAATCATGCCGCGAAAGAAGAAAAGCCATGACCCGTTCTTCTCCAGCGATTCTCGAAAACGCCGAAAGCCCAATGGCAAACTTGACCGCGACGATGAAGAAGATGCCGAGATAGAAAGCGATTTTGATGAAGATGGCTTCTTCGCCGGCGCAGACGACGGCTCCGGTGAGGATCAGGAGGTAGAAACAGGTGCGGAGGCGCGGAAGAGAATCGCACAAGACTATATCCGAATGGTTCGGCAAATAGCGCAGAAAGATAAAGAACAAAAGGACGGTGACGAGGAAGAAGATGGTGATGAAGAAGACGAAGAAGGAGCAAGAGACTCACTCGTAGCTCAGAAGTTGCTAAAGGAGCAACAAGAGGAAAGTGGTCGCGTCAGAAGAAGCATTGCTTCAAAGTATGTTTCATTCTTCACCAACTGTTTGTGTTTGCGTTTTAGATTTTGATGGAAGTCTAAGATTTGTTTGTTTGTTATTTTAGGGTTAAAGTAAGTAGTGATGAAGGGTTTAGGGTGTTGGTGAAGCACAGACAGAGCGTTACAGCGGTGGCCCTGTCTGAGGATGATTCGAAGGGCTTTTCGGCGTCGAAGGACGGAGTAATTCTGCAGTGGGATGTGAGTAGTGGGCAATTTGAGCGGTATAAGTGGCCCAGTGATTCGGTGTTGAAATCTCATGGTTTGAAGGATCCGCAAGGCTCGGCTACAAAGCAGAGTAAGCATGTATTGGCTTTGTCTGCTAGCTCGGATGGTAGGTATTTGGCGACTGGAGGACTTGATCGCCATATTCATATATGGGATACTCGTACCAGAGAGCATGTTCAGGTGCTTCTTTTTTCTTTCAAATGAATGGTAGGAATGTAGTATGAAAGGTGGATTGCATGTTTTATTCTGGTTATTTGTGCAGATAAAATAGTAGTTGGTTTATTGTTTACTGATTGTTTGGATTGGACCGATTGTATGTGTATTTTGCTTCATTTTTTTTTTTTTTTGAATAAAAATGTTTTACTGCTATTGTTGTATGTTTCGCCTTGCTTAGATTAAAGTCATTGAGAAATTTTGTGTTTCTCTGGATAGTGAACTTATTTGAATGTAAACAGGATCCTACACAGGGTTTGACAAAGTAAAATGTGAAGTAATTTGCTTCCTTTGGTTTGTAGTTGTCCTTGCTAACACGTTACACTCAATATTTCGAAAATCATAGGTTTGATTGGGCTAATTGTTTGAAGATTTTGGACTGTCTAATTGTCGATTGGATTGCTGATATTGAATTGCAATTGTTTTTACAGGCTTTTCCAGGTCATAGGGGCCCTGTTTCTTGTCTGGCTTTTAGGCAGGGAACTTCGGAACTTTTTTCAGGTTCATTTGATAGGACAATTAAGATATGGAATGTTGAAGACAGAACTTACATGAATACTCTATTTGGTCACCAAAGTGAAGTATTAAGTATTGATTGCTTACGCAAAGAAAGGGTACTGACTGCTGGACGTGATCGTAGCATGCAATTGTTTAAGGTAATCTTATAAATATATCAAGATTTAAGTATTTGGCTATCAACTATCATGTATGTTAAGTGTTTATTTATTTCTTATACTGTTGCTCTTTTCTTTTTTTATCTTCGTGTGGAAAATATTCAAGTGATTAAGTTGGAACTTTTGCCAGCTAACTACTTTTTTCTTGGGTTATTCCAATTTTTGTTTTAGACTTGACTTTTTTAACCATTGTTCGTGTATTCTCCCTAATTTAGGTTCATGAAGAGTCACGTCTTGTATTTCGTGCTCCTGCATCCTCCTTGGAATGCTGTTGTTTTGTTAATAATGATGAACTCTTGTCTGGTTCGGATGATGGAGGCATTGAGCTTTGGACTGTAATGCGAAAGAAGCCTATTTACATTTTGAGGAATGCTCATGCCTTACTGGTGGATAACATGAAATCTGACCAAAAGGACAGTGAACGTCTTCTCAATGGCAACATAGGTAAACTATTATGGTTGTACAAGTTTCCTTTTAATCCAAATGTCTCAATATTGGCAGTTCCTTCAGCAGTGTGAATTATCTTATGTCAGATAGAATATACTTATGATGTTTGTAACATCTTTTGTTTATTTTTTCTTTTTCACTTTTCTGAAAGTGTTTTGTGATGCACAAGCACTACAATGTGATACAACACTTTTGTGAATATCTTTCTTACATCATTTATTACATGGTATAATAATCTCTCTTCACTGTCTGCTGTATACTGTGTTGTACGAGTTAGTGTACGAGTATCATTTATCTCTTTGAGAGTGTTGTTTTATTTCCTCCATGATTCTGTATTCCCTTACTCCTTTCTCAAGAAATAGCAAAGAGCATCGCATTTTGCTGTTGGCTTACTTTTACAATTCAAAGGTGTGAGTTTGTAATACATTTACCCTTGTCTTAATATCCTAAAGTGATGCCGTTGTCTTCAACATGCAGAAAATGGTTACCACCATCCTGAGAACCATCATTGTGCGTCAGTATCCTCTTGGGTCAGTGCAGTCACTGTTTGTCGAAACAGTGACCTAGCAGCATCTGGGGCTGGCAATGGTTCTGTTCGATTATGGGCAATTGAAAGTGATACAAAAGACATTAAACCTCTTCATAATGTGCCATTGGTAAGTGAACGATATAGCAGTTAAACTCAAGCTACTTTTCCTAGAAAGTTTTTTCTTCGATTTTGATTATAGTTATAGTCTCTGCGGAAAAAAGGATTTTGCTTTTTGTTTTTGATTTTGTTCCTGTTGAATGTGGTTCTCTGTAGAGCCCTGTATTGTACTACTCTGAGCAATTATCTCCCCTTCTGTACAAACCTTACTCTTATGCCATGTAATATCGTTAAGGTTTCTCAGAATGGTAGATACTCAACATGGAAAACCTGCTCCCACTATATAGTTGTCAATTTGTACATAATGTTTTTTTAGTTTTACATAATAAGTAAATTTTACTATTGAAGTCAAACTTAATTTCCAAACACGTCATTCGTTATATTTCTAGTATTGCCTTTACATTTGTACCGAGTTATTTGCAGTTTAATAATCCACTGGCATTTAATTAAACCTTTTTGCATTATAGGTTGGATTTGTGAATACCTTGGCTTTTGCAAAATCAGCAGAATTCTTAATTGCTGGAGTTGGACAGGTGAAGTTTACCCTCCTTGTGAATATTTGATTAGCATATTTGTACCAATGAATATCCAGTTATTATCTCGATTAATTGTTACTCTTTTCCTGCCATTATAACCGCATTAGAACTAGTGGTTTTTCTTGTGTCACTTAAGAGTGTTTTGTCTGCAGGAACCTCGTCTAGGGAGGTGGGGACGTAGCCCTGAAGCACGAAATGGAGTTTCGATTCTTCCTCTTAAGTTGTGAGATGACGCAATGAAAACATTGTACCTCCTCAATTTTGGTATACGAATTGTAACATTGAGTTGAATGTCCGTCCGTGATCTTTTAATTATATGTATCGATTACATTTTTTTATTATAAATAATTTCTTAGTTTTTGCATGGTTGTATATGTTAAAAATTTTGGAATGGTTTTTTCAGCAAAAAAAAAAAAGTTTAGGTAATGGCTACAAAAATCCAGAATAAAAAATTCCCTTGACTTTAATACCACATGTTTCATTACAGTTCAATGTTCCAATGATCTAAAGCCTTTGACACTACAAAAGTGTCATGCACTAATCCTCATCCTCGTTTGGTGTGGGCTTTTATCTATGCTGTACCATCAACTCAGGCATTGCCCACATAAGTGTGACACTATTGAGGAACTTACGCTGAATTTGGTCCGGGAACTCGTCATTATCGTATGAATTAGTGAGAATTTAAGTAATAAAAAATAGTGTAAAAGACAATTAAGGTAGTTTTCTATCATAATATGTTCCTGCATAAATTTAAAACTGAGATAATCATGTATTTTCTCGTATCCAACAGTCTTAAATTGAATGTTGATTTAACGATCGAGAAATTTTATTTTACGCCATTTACCAGCACTTGGGTTTGAACAGGAAGAATTAAGTACGAAAAATGTTACTACCATTAACAGTAGTTCATATTGTATGAGTATCTATCACTGAAAAATTTATGCCCAAAATTGAAGACAATGGATTCAATCAAACTATCATGTTCAGAGTAATATATTGTAAATCCTGAAACACTACTCATAAATGATCAATGCATAGAAATTCAATGTAACTAGTTAAACCCAACCAGGAAGTGTTTCCTAAGTTGATTCTGAAGCAACTTAACTTATACAATATACTGGGACAAGTGAATACAAGTTTCAGAACCCGAAGGTTCATGTAACAATGAAACGAATCTTGTTCATCTCAGAAAACTCGTAATTACAGAACGTCCTCCCCTACCCCCCATGTTTTGGTCTTTTGCCCATTTTCAGTATGCTTGAGGTTCAACTCCTTATCAGCAACCATCTCAAACTCTTCAATGCTAAAGACTCATCATCATTTGAGCTTGGGCAAGGAACTTCCTATAAAAATCATCATGCAAGGTTACTTTGAGCGATTGAAAAAGTCAAGCAAGGAACCCATTTTCATACCGAAACACTCGGATCGGAGAGACGTATTTATATGAACAGTTAATACGAAAAGGGGGAAAATTTAGTAGCACCTAATTGGGCGAGCTAAACATTTGATATGAACAGGTGAAGAATTCAGTAGCACCTAACAGCATGAGCTAATAAAGCCACGTCAAACATTGAATTTATATCTTCAGAAGTTGGTGGGAATAAAAATTTAATACTCCTATTAAAAAAAAGCGTGCAGAGAGGTCTAAATGCCCTTGCCCAGCCAGACTCCAGGATGTACTTTTCCCACCTGATTAATTTTGCATGATTAGCTACCCAAGCCAGTTCACAGGAATTTACATTATCTATTCAGTTGTGTCCTTGTTACTGTTTCCTCCAACCTCGGCGACTGACCCATCCACAGAAGTCGGTGCACATGAACTTGGATTTTCACTTACTGTTTTAGTTGTCTCAGAGGTTACAATGGTGGAGTTATCGAGAGACGCTGATGGCAAATCAGTAGCTAACTGCTTATCGTTTGTTTCTGCAACACTGGATGATGGAGATGGTGATTCAGTTGCACCAGGATCATTGTTCCCAATTTCCCCATTCGGAAGAACATCAGAAGGGTCATTGGCATCTGAAGATTCCCTCCATTCAACCCACTCAACAGGTTTATCTGTTCCACCATGTTCTAACTTTGATCCTGCTTCTGGAGAAGATGTTGCAGTGTCAGCTAACTCCTCATCCTCACCAGCAACATCATCACTGGCTTTTACATTACCCTCCTCGGCATTAGGTGATGGAGAAGCAAGGGAACCGGTTGAGCGCTCATTCGCTACTCGATCTCTATCCTCCTCGAAAGCAAACCAGTTGGAATTCGTGAATAGAGATCCACTGCATATGCCATGCCATAAGGTATACATCCCAAGAATGTGAGGAAAAACCAGGCAAGACGTTCAATTCAAAGTAGAAAACTGACACGTACGATCAACAAAAGCACACCATTTACCTTTCATGGTCATCTCCCAACCGCAAAGAAGATATAACGACTTCTGCAGATTCATCATCAAAGTAGACATCCTGCAAGATTCATAGTCTGTTAGATATTTTATCATAATAGTAAATCAAACCTCAACCAAAAACCCTAAGACACATTAGTGAAATCTATCAATTTACATGAACATGAGAAATCAGCCCTAAATAAAGACACTCGCAGACTTGTATGATGAAAGCCATTAATTTGCTCAGCACAAAGCTGCAGATAGGCAAAATTTATGTGATGGAGGAATTCAAGTCAGTACAAGACACCCAAGAAAGAATGTTCATTCCATCTTTAAACATATTTATCTTAAGCATTAACCTGCACATATTCAACTATATATTCACTTCAATTCAATTCCAGGACTGGGTTTTATCATATAAAGAGGAAAATAGTATACCTCATCATCTCGTTCAAGAGAGCCATGAACCTGAAACACACATACATTGGTCAGGAATCAATAGCTATTGCATAGAACTATTAATGACAGAATCCGATAAGCAGTAGTATCACCACAACAATAAACAGGAGAATAATAAAGAATTATCACCACCTAAAAATGAAATCAGCATTAGGAATTTATCATTCCACAATGCTCAATGAACAAATTGGTCACTACATCAGCTGGTCTACATACTCTAACAACAATCTATTAACTGTAGATAAGTAACAACTCCAATACAAAAAATAACTGAAAAAAATACTGGCAAAACTATGTGCATTCACTCTGCTGTGATTATAGCTAAGAATGGAAAGGATTTGACTGTTGCAAATCACTTTCTCAAAAGGTTGTGGACTGCCTTTACTACCCAACATAAGTTCTTTTGAACCCAGACTGAGCTATTCCATTCTCTGTTAATCTTCTTCATATTTATAACACTATAGAAATAAATTTTCTAGGTATTTCATGTACTTCTGGCCACTATGAAGAAAACAATTCAAAGGGATTTGTGAGCATAAACCAACACCATATCAGAAAGTGATTCTTAATAATCTCAGAAGAATTCCACATATTTCCGTTCTTCCATTCAGAGCTATATAACAAATGACAATAGGAAATGCACATTCAGCTACAGGCAGACAGGAGGTCCCCTGAAATAACTGCACTGTACCTCTTCAATGTCATCATTATTGTAAATGCCATAACGGAAGGCTTGACTTAAGTTATTTGCTAATGCCGCAACATCATAGTCCCGGTCTTGATAATCATCCTCATCACTATCCCTATTTCTGTCATGCAACGCTGTTGGCCTCCTGTAATAATAAATTAATTAAGAATCATCAAACGAGCCCAATACACAGCCACAATATGAACTACATTGAAGCTACATCAAAATACACTCAATCCCAACAATAATAAGTATTCAGTAACAGGAATCAAGATCGTGCTCAAGTTTGAGGTTCCAAGCATGTATTTCATCATGTGACAGATCAGAAAGCATACGGTGGCACAAAGAAAGATTTTTGGAAAGGGACTACGAATTCTGGAGGTCAAAGTTCTCTTGCTCAGTGAGCAATGATCTAATCGGAGCATTGTTCTTGATTGAGAAAGGTATATTATACTCTGATGACTCTAATGGTTGGTGTGACATTGTGTTTATGACTGTTAAGAAAAAATATTAGAATATATATCTGGACTCCAAAGATCCCAACCACGACTTCTAAGACCATGATGGCATTCAAGGAAACAGGCAAATCTTAATTTTTCAGCTCATTCAGATAGTGGTAGTGCAGATTAACCATGGGATATAACAAGATAGTGCCAGTTCAGAAAAGCAACATACCCACAAGCCCATTGATAGACATTCTCCACAGCATTGCGATTAGATAGAACACCCAAGTACCAATCTGTCCAATCACTATTTCCCTGACAATTTAAGAAGTTTGAAAATGAGCTTCAAGATTATGTAGTTAACCTTTAAAATTCATTTTGTTCAAGTTCATGTTAAAAAATCAGACAATTACTTACTGGGAAAAGAAAGAGAATTGATCAAATATCACAACTAAGTTTAAACATTCAAAAATCATACGACAAAACTTGCTGGAGACATAGTAACAGACCTGCAAATGTTCCTGAATCACAGCGTTGTTATTCCCTAACTGGATAAGTTTGTTAGCTATACGAGTTAAGTGTCCTATGCATCCTATCCTCGGTGCTGATTTGCCCTCGGCAGGTATTGTTGCCTGCAAGAAATTTTCAGATATAGAACATTTAAAATATTTATTTATTCCAAAACATTTTTTTAGTTTTCATTAAACATTGTATCAAAATCAGAGAGCAAAACAAAACAATTTTGCAAAAAAATTCTGCAATACAATATTTTGTGCGTAAGGGGCAAGAGGAATCATGTACCTTGTTTGTATCAGCTTCCAACGTGCATTGCTTTTCTGCCTGAATAATTTTCCCGACAAAATCACAATGATGGAGAAGATGTTCCAGTAGAGAAGAATTCTTACTCTCCAAGCAAGATGTTATAATGTTTTCCACATGGTGATGCAAAAAGTTATTGTATGGGTACCTACCACATTCAAACATAGTAGCAAGGCATGAGATTAAATGACAAGGCACAAGATACCAGAATTGCAAAACTTACTCAAAGAACAAGTGTATAATTATTTGCACTGCTCCAAGATCAATCAATTTCTTTTCAGCAGCTTCACCACCAACAGTTACTAGGACTGATATGAACTCTACAATCTGAAAAAATAAATGTTCAGTTAATATTACTTGTGGCAAAGCTCCAATATTACTTTTTAACGTCTTCAAAGATCGTGAACCACAAATGTGAAACAAGGCAATTACTTGTGATAGTACCTTCATGACAGTACATGTTCAAAACTAGTCTTCGAATCAAATATACAAACAGGGCAATTTCAAATAATTAGTTTACCTTTAGACGATGTTTACCGAGAGGTGGTTGTAATTTGCCAAAAGTAGTTAGCAAGAGATTTTCAGAGGAAGAAACATCTAATAGCTTGAGTAAATCACCTGCAGAGTAAGAGTTAGATCAGCATTTTTTTTCTCCTTTAGACAAAGTAACATAAAAATTCAGAAAAAAGAATATAGATACAGACACAAATGGACTCATGATTAATGTTTGAATTAATTTACCTAATTGAAGTGAACTCAATTTTCAAATGTGAAATGAAAATTATAAATCAGTGTAACAAGAATTTTACATGCTAGATGTGAGTATAAAATTTATTGAAAAGTATAAAACTTATTTCTTGCTTGAGGGAAAGGGGTGTTTTTTGATTAAGGAAATTGGAAAGAAATAAACCAATAAACTCCATGAAGAGTGTTACGAAACACTCTCTAACACACTATTCTATTGATTAAAATTTATAGATAACTACAAATCATGAGATGTTCATTAAATAAGGATGTGGAACCAAAATGTCAGTGATTTCCAATAAACTCAAACCCACAAGAGTTTGTTCCTAGCACTTCTCTTCTCCCAAAAAACATATTAAGCGATTCAGAAGTCTTACCTAGGCTTTCTAGCATGCCTTCAACAGTCTCGGGATTTGCAGTTACAGTAGATCCATTAGTCATTTGTCGATTATATGCATAATAAGCTCCAAAAGTATGTCTCTTGGGGTCCAACAAAGATATGCATACAGATAAGGAGTTCACAAGAACAGATTTTGGCCGAGAGACTTCCAGGGCATGACGGAATAATCTTCCTATAAAGCTGAAGATATATGATGAAAAAGTTGCTTAATGATAGCGATGCATAAACTTCCAAGTGATGAAAACTAATCTAGGATTGCACTAATAACAAAAAGCAAGTCCTCAAACAAATCTACCTAGGACTGCAGACTTTTGCAGAAAGCCCGGCAGGAGCAAATCGTGTAATAGCACAGAGAGTTTCTGCTGCATTAGCATGTACTTCTGGAGAATCCTGTAAAAGCCATACCAAAAGAATGTATAGTCAGTGAAAATGTATTGGCCGGCCTTCGTTATTGTATGTGCTTACTGTATTCATCTTTATAGGTTATAGGAGTTTAAGAAGGTTTTGTTAGAGAAAAGTGTAGTATAAGTCACAAAGATATCCTTATGTGCCAAAAAAAATAATAGCGTAAGTGAAAAAGAAATTGGCATTGTATATTTGTTCTAAAACTCAAACAACAAATATTATAACAGTCCAGACAAAAAGAACATTCTAAATACATCACAAATATATTTTGAATTTAATCTACATGATTTCTTGCTCTTAACCTAAAACTTTTATGCTTTCATAGTTAAGTTGGGTTTTCTGATGTAATTATGTTTTATATATTTCTAATAGTAATTCAAGTAATATGTTATTAGGCCTTGATTCAACATTTTTATAAAATTCCGTTATTCCTCAACTAATCCTTATAAACAAAAAATTAACATACAGGAAACAGTTGTCAATCCCAAATGATCGTGTGAAGTGGCCAACCCACTAAATGTCATTGTGGGCTAGTAGGATGGCCGCTGTTGTAACCAATTAGAATAAGAATGGTTAATGAGGGTTAAAAAACGAAAAACAATTATTCAAAAAAAATTGGAATTGAAAGAGAATCTTACGACTAAACCATGTGGAAACGGCTAGAAACACAATCTAACCTCATCCTTAAAAAATATACCGCGCCTGCTTTTAGAACCACAACCCGTCCAAATCAACTTTGGGTCAAGCTAGCAGGTTGGATTGGCTCATGCTCACCTCGTAACAAAAAGCATGCAAAATGACTCCGAGAGGGCTTCAATTCTGATTCAGAGGGAAAAAAATCCTTAACTGACCCCCCCACCCCCCTCTCTCCCCAGCTGGAAATAAGCCTCTTTCATTATTAAGTACACTTTTTTCAACACACTTCAACAGCACTTACTCACTCCAGCTGCAGTTTTGTCTGGCAAGTGGCAGATCTTGGACCATGTCTCCCCCAAACATTTCTCTCTAAGTTTTTAAAGTAAATACATTAAATTATAGTTTGGCACCTGAAAATTCTATTTCAAGCTTTTAGCTCCCCCAACATTATTTCAAGCTTTTGACTTCTCCAATTTTTTCAAAGAAGCTCCGGCACTGTGCCTGGCTGTTGCACAATCATTAATGCATGTTCCAGCCACTTGACAACATAATTCAGCAACAGCACCATTATATGGTGCCATTGACAACTATAAAAAAAATACCTCAAATGCAAAAGAACATGATACAGATAGAACTGCACCATTCCGGAATTAAAATGGTTAATACAAGTCAAATGAGGCACCATGATTTATTATTAAAGTATAAAGTAATAAAAAAAGACAGTGAAAAAAAAAACTTAAAGATCATATGTTCCATATGAAAAAAGAAAATCATACAGCATCAGTGTGCAAATATTTAATTCACTTATTCACCTCACATATCAACTTAAACAATTACCTCTTACTTTTAATTCATCCAAACTCCAACAAATTTAAATTTAGAATCAATAGCATATCCAGATCCTCCACTATAGACTTCAGAAAACTGATGATACTTACTGAAGAACTGAATTTATCCGCAATCATCTCAAGCACATTAGTATCTTCAATCCACTGCATTGCATTCACATGACTTACATACATATGTTCATCAGCACCAATTAAACGTATCAAAACCTGGCATTTCGAAGAAAAGATTACCAATAAAATTACAAATATACAAAAACACGCACAGAATAGAGAGGAAAAGAAATTCACACCAATGAAAGTAATTGATTCCTAAATCTAAAAACACTAATTCCCATGCAGGTGTCTAGGCACTAAATACCAGTGAAACAAAGATTTGAACTTACAGCAGCAAATATAACCCTTAATAGGCGAGTTTAACAATTTAAAATAAAATGAATGTGAAAAACCCAACCTCCATGATAGATGTGATTCCGATCAAGTCAACTAGTTTCTTCACAATTTCCTGGTGAGCCTGGTTAGCCACAAGGACCAAAGATCAGCAAACTGATAAGTGCAACCTAATGAATGCTAACACATCAATGAAAATAGAGTAAATTAAACAAACACCCCTAATGTTTATGGAATTATACTAACACCCCAGGATTTTTTAGTTCTACACAAATGTCCCATCTGTTTTAAAAACATTACACTGTCTCCCTTTTTACATTACACATACACCCTTTTTAAGTTTAAAATCATTACATGTGCACTCCTTATGTTTTAAACACACAAGAATTCCATTTTACATTACACCTTTAAGGGAGGTCATTGTAACAATGAAAAAAGCAGAGGGTGTCGGCATGTTTTGAGAAAACCTGAAGGGGAGAAAGTTTAATTTACTCACGAAAATATGTACTCAGTCCATTACTAAAACATATATATCACCAGGAAATATTCCTCAAATTGTTCCATAAAGTAACATTCTTTATTGTACACTTTCAATTCCAACACAATTACTCCTTTTAGTTCAGTTGTGCTAATATAATAGCCATGAGAGGAATGAGAAAAATCTGTAGGATATCTTTCACATTCACATGTAATACACATATCACACTTTCGTCATGGAGTTGTTCTAAAAGCCACAACAAGATTGAAGCATCGAGGTATTTTTCAATTCAGAGACTCAACATCTAATTGTACATTTATAGTATTTCAATTTAAAGGATGTCACAAATCAATGAGTTTTGCCTCAGCTGATGTATTCAATATATACAATGAGAACAAGTATAACTAAAGGAAAAAGGATCCATATTATGCCCTTATGCTACAGCCAAAAAGCAGCTTTAAAGCTGTACAACAAATAATAAACTATTTTAACGATAACCATATGTGCAAGCAAAGCGGAATAAGAGAACATACATTTAATATGACCCATAGTTAAACTTACAATGAAGCAACGGCCAAAGTCCACAATCAAAACAAAGAAAACTACCTAACATTACAATCTAATTGTAGCAAGCCACTCAACATTCAAACACTAATCTCAATACAACATAACACACATAAAAGATATTTCACAACACACTGCAGACCTGACCTAACTACTACTGAATTTAGATTATACAAATGCACCCAAACAAATCCCTCGCCCCCAGACCACATAAGCTCCTCGAAAATTCTGTTTGAGGTGCCTTGCCAGGTTGAACAGGTGTAGAAAATAATTGTTATGTACAGAAAATAACTGCTAGTAGTTAGTTTTATATTAGGAACTGCAAGATCGAAATTATAATTTGAAAATAACTGTTGGTAGTTACGTATTAGCAGTACATATCAGATAGTAGGTTATGTAAGAATGTCTCCGGAGTTAATTTTCAGCATGTGGACGGTGAATACTCTCTGTGGGAGGCCATGGTCACTGGGACAGCAACTGTATATCTAATTTATGGAAGGGAAGACTTCTTCTCTGAGACAAGTGTATTGTTGTGCTGTCTGCTGTGAATTCCCAACAGTATTTTTTTAATAAAACTAGAGTTAGACATCACTGTGTACTATGACATCTTAGGTAGGCTCATCTCAAAGCACACCAATCATTTGCCATCACATGAAAAATATTAAAAAAGAAAAATAATAACAGAAACATGGGGTGACCAAACCAACTCTCATGTACCATTTTGTTCAAGAGTTTATACTTCAAGAATCACGGTTTGTCACCACTAGGATGATCAATTGTTTCACAAAAAATTTTTTGGAATAGAAATGGAAGACAAAGAAGATACAAAAGGGAAATATGATAAACAGTTATAACTCACTTATAAATAGTATAAGGATTTGGAGTGGATTGAATACCTACCCTAAAAGCTATAAACCAACAAGAGTTTTCATCTTGAGCATGCATGGTATTAGACGCTTACATGAATAAAAAAAGGTTCTCCACGTAAAGTTGGATTAGTTCTTCGTGCCTTGCGCTGATCTGAGATAGGAGGTAAAGAGGAATCAACAAGAATGTTGGTTGAAGAAGAGGATTCATCTTCTTATGATTAGGAGACTCATGATGAGGAATCGACAATGGATAAAAGGACGGGACAGGTAAAACCTATTGGATAGTGTGTAAGCCTTGTACAGAAGAGGTAAAGAAGAAAGTTTCTTCAAAAAGGTAACATCTAGAAACATCTAACATCATTTAATGTTTGGAGAATAACATTGGTACCCTTTCCAAAGACAAGAATATCCAGGAACATACATTTGATAGCTCAGCCTAAAAGCTTATCCAAACCTAAAGAGGCAGCATGAACAAAACAAGTACAACCGAAAACCCACACAAAAACACAGTACAACTGTTTATTTCAAAAAGTTATAAAATGAGGAATTTGTTCAAAAGAAGAGGAAGGCCTTCTATTTATGAGAAACCAATCCCTATTATTCGCAAACAAGAATGCAGATCACAAAATATAATCAAACAAGGAGATTACTGCAAATACTTATTCACGATACTTGAAGATATTCCTACATAATAGTTACCTATACATAAATTGGTGCATTATGTAGAACTAAAACTTTTGACAACTTGGGTGAAGATGAGGAAGAGAGGATTTAGAGAAATACGAGAAGTGACTAAGAAGGTTAGAAAGCAGACTTCAAAGAGTTTGTATACTTCATAATATCTCTGAGCTTGGTTGTGGGGAAGATCGTGTTATGAATTCAAGAAAAGGAAAGAATAGTGTGGAAAGGTTGTGGTTTGGATAAGGGAATTGTGGAAGGACTGTTCAGAAGTGCAAGACAAAAAAGAAAAATAACAAGAAAAAGAAAGTATTAACCGGTAATTTTTTGGAGATGAGTGATGTAAAAGTTCAAAAAACTGGTTGTGTATGGAGAAAACAGGAGTATGAACAGTTGGGGTAGTGTAGATTCGTGGTAAAGTAGGAGCATGGAGTTTGACAGAACAGCTACTCCATTGTGCTTACGAAATTGATTTTGCTTGTAGAAACTTGGTTGAGCATGGAAAAAATATATTATGACATATTATGACCTCACTTTCCACCCATTTCTTACCTACTTCTTTTCTTTACTCTTTCACACCCTTAATTTATTTCCTTCAACCAAACAAAGGCTAATTGTGGGTTCTGAATACTAAATCAGAGAGGAGTTCGAGAGACCAATTTCTTACATATACAAATCTGTATTTCTTATCGATGATCAAAAATAAGTAACAAACTTGAGGAATATGAATCAATAAAGCATCAGCACAGCTCTCTTTTTTCAGAATCAAGACATAATCATAATATAATTCATCAAAAGAGGATGACAAAAAAAAAATCTTTTGTTCCTCAGACCAACCAACTAGTGTTATTTACAGAAATTATTGTCTGCAATAATCGTGTTACACAACAGTTCAATGTAACCATACAGCATGGCAAGAAGGATACGTGTAAATAAAATAAATAAGAAGTTGTGGACTTACTTGAACATATTGCATGAAAGGAACTGTCTTACGTAACAACAGGCATACAACTACCTAGCAGCATAAGAACTTAATAAATACAATGGTCAAGATTATTCGTAAAAGGAACTTTGAAATGCAAAAAAATAATTAAATTAAAAAGAGAACAAGGAAAAATTAAACAGAATGCTAAGTCCTGATATCAATGAGAAAGGAAATGCCTGGCAAGTTGACGGGATTAATTTTTAAGTCAACAACTTTGGAGTCAGAGAGCAAAAGTTAACTCTCTAGTCAGCAGACTTATTTCTGTGAGCAAGTTCAAGAATGCCCACCACAAAAGAAATTGTGTTGCCTGACTACACAGGCAGTGAGCTTCTAGTTTTAATAAATGAGTACCTTGCTAAAATATCCTGCTAGTAGGTTACTGTGGGAGTGATTTAGATCCAAAAAGGAGAACAACAAATTCATCAACTGCCAAAAAGGAATCAGGTAAGAACTACTTCAAAACATTAACCAAAAAGATTTTAAAAGTGGTTGATGACTTACTTCCTCATCCTCTATAAGAGTTTTGAGTATGATATCAACTTCACAGGTAAATATCTCACAAGCAATAAAGGGAAACCTGTTAAAAAAATATAACAATAAGGTTTAACAGAAAATATCCACTTAAAAGGAAACTTAGTCAATCTTCATTTTGAGCATCCTACTTAAAAGATCTCGTCTTTTCAGCATCCTCTGGAGCTTCTTCAATGATGTATCGTATCAGTTGTTCAACCTGTGGTTTTGCAGACAAACTGCAACAAACAACATTGTACTTTGTTCAGTGCAAATGAATTAAAAGGGTAGTGTGGTCGTATAACTACACAATAAAAGACCACATTTGAAAAGAACAAAGAGAATAATTGATCCCAAACCCCACACGCAACTTTGTTATCGATATCCAAGCCAATGTATAATTTAAAACCCAGTTACCAATTATCTTAATCTTTTAAAATAATTCAGAAATCAGAGATAAACCAATTTTATTTACATCTTTAGAAGAGAAAGAGCTGCACCAACGAGACAACCCTTGCCCTAACAATTAACATGGAATGACGTGCAATTGCTCAAAGTCTACAACTTTAATACAGTGGGAAGTACGAAAGTCTATTAAAATTAAGTTCCATTCAACTTTTTTTCATATTTATATTATTTCTCTCTATATTAATATTAGCCCTTACTTTTTCCATTCATTGATTTTTGCCTCTCAATTTACCAATAAATATAATGTCACTATAGGAACTTTTCGTCCAAACTACTTGTGAAAATGAATGTTGCCTAGAAACTTCGTTAAGTAGTATAATCAAAGATGATCAATGCATCTTCAATGGAAAAATTCAATCTCACTCACTTTAATCCTTCAAATGACTTTTAAAATAGCAATTGTAAAAGTTAACAAAGTTATAATATATGACGACTTGTGATTGAACAGTAGAGTGAAAACATATTTCATTTCAATTCTTAATAAAGTAATTTAGGGGGAAAATCATATACCGTGCAGGTAGTAAATTGGGGGCACTGATAGGAACCAATTGACAACACAAGGATTAAAACTAACATAACAAAATTATAAATATTAAAAACTCAATTAAGTCTAGAAAGACATTGTTTGGCATCAATATGAAGAAATTTAGTGTCAAGGTATGCATCAATTTGCATAAAGGGGGGCATTTTAATTACTCAAAGAAAATGTGCCTTAATATCCTAAAAGAAATAGGCATGATTGATTGTAGAACTATGGATAATCGTATCAATCCAAATCAGAAATTAATGGCAAAGCAAAGTGAGTCCTTCTCAAACCCAAAATACCTAGAAAACTTGCTCAAAAACTTACTCTTACTAGACCTGCCTTATCTTTTGTAGTTGAAGTGGTTAACAAGTTTATGCAAACTCCTCGACTTGATCATTGGAATGTTGTTTTATGCATGCCCAAATAACTAAAAAAGCTCCAAGACAAAAGCTACCTTTTGAAAATAAGGCAAATACTCATATGACTAGGTATTGTGATGTTGATTGGGTAAGATCTCCTAAAGAGATTTGATCCACTAGTGGATATTGTGTTTTCATTGAAGGTGAAATTGTTTCTTGGAAAAGCAAGAAACAAAATGATTGGTCGATCTAGTGTCAAAGATGATGAGTATAGGACAACAGCATCACTCACTTGTAAACTTTTGTGGATAAAACAATTCCTTCAAGCAGTTTAGTGAAGTTTATCAAATGAATGTGTATTGTGATCACCAGGCAGTTATTTTCATTGCTTTCAATCTTGTATTTCATCTGAGAATTAAACATATAGAATGTAGCTGTCATTTTGTTCGATAGAAGTTGTTGAACAAGGAAATTTTCATGAAATTTGTCGGCTTCAATAATCAACATGCAAATATTTTGTTTAACTCTTTGGAAGAGCTCAGGTTCAATTTATATATTCCAGCGTGGTACATACCATTTGTATACTTCTGCTTGGTACATAGAATTTGTATACTCCAGTTTGAGGAGTGTCTGAATTTAACTTGTTTAAATAGGTTACTTGTTAGAAGAAGTTAACTTATCTTTTATATTACCCTATTGGCCCTATCATAGGTTGTTCCTATCATTTTGTGAATCTTTGATATAAGAACCCATATAAATATACGAATCAGCTAAGAGATGAAACAATAAGCATTATTTCCATATTTTCTCACTTAAGTATCACTTAGGATTGGTTCATCTATTTCCTTATTTTCCATGTTTCCTAATACTTCATTATCTACTTCCTTGTTTATCTCTTCATGTTTAAGTATTAGTGATACATCATAACAATATCAACATTAACTTCAGAGAATTTAGTCTCCACTCTCTTTACACAAAGCCCTACAATTTCACGATGTACATTTTATACTTTAAATCATTATTATGATGATGACTAAATGTAGGTAAAAAAAGACTTTTCTTTTTTACAAAATGGTACTTCCAAACATTTATAGGAATGAAATCATTTTCCTTACAAAAATAACAGATAGTGATCTCAGAAGTTTACTATGATGAAAACCTCATGCACTGACCACCCTTTTTACATTAGTATGAGTTATACTATAGAAGAATTTCTCCATCCTTTCTTCACTCTCCTGATTCCTGAACAAGATTTACTTTTAGACAAAGCTAAGTAAATGAGTATTATCTCAATGGTTAGTTATTTCACAATAATAAATATTAAGACATGCAAAACGGGTATATCCCTTAACCCCTACTCCTTATAACCGCCAAGATGACAAATTTTTAAGTTTTGGATCAGATTATCAAAGTAAAATTAGGATAAAAATTGGAATATCAAACCAATATTTTGTTTCCTGATTTAATTAATTAAAACGTAGAGGCACAAGTCCAAATTGTTAAAAAATAGAGTGAGGCTCGCTTTAGTGAATTCAAGCACGTCACTTGATCTCATCCTCACTGTAAACAATAATATTAATCCAAAAAGTACTTGTTCATAAATCAGCTTTTATGATTCTGATAAATTATAATTCACTTGCGAATGATAGTTTCTTAGAGAAAGAAAACAGAAAATGGAAAGCAACTGGGTGCATGTTTGGAATATATTTTTGGATGCTGAATATACTTCTAGAGTGAGATATTTTTTATCTTTTATGCAAAACATAATTTTAGAATGGATGCAGTAGTTATCAAAGCATGCACTAAATAATAAACTACAATAATTTCAAATGTGAAATACATTTGTAATAGAAGAAAAGAAGAGGATTACAAATTTATAAGGCGACTATTGAGAGCTTTGCATTCCTGAATAATTTCGTCCTCATCAAGTAGTTCATCCAAAGTAAAGTTATCCCTATCCAAAATGGTCTCCACCTGCAATATAATACACCGAATAAATAGTAAAATCACCATACCAATAGGCACCTATATTACTTCAAAAATTTAATTAAATAAATTTATTCTGGTCCCAAGAAACAGGCAATAAATATTGGTTTCAAGCCTTTACAAACCATCACAAGGGACACCCTGACATGTATGCATAACAATTGAGCACATTCATTTTTTTTTTCTTACATCTTTTTGTTCTCTAATGTGCTTCTCTGTTCCATTTTGGATCACATAGTGTCCTCATTACAGATGTTACTACTTAAGTTTTTTTCTACTAAACTTAATTTTACCATAAAAATAATCCTCAAATTAATATTTTACTGATCTAGGACGGAAGGAAGAGAAAGAAGGCATAACTTAGTAAACACTAGTATAAAAAAGAAAATGTTACAAATGTAGAAGTTACTTATTAGCAGTGGTACAATGCCTTCTAACAAATTCCAGAAGACAATAAGAA
>Ga0214543_1000651_pt1 | contig 60281 bp, 13 predicted proteins | sample CNSS2metaG_FD_160094 | JGI IMG/M metagenome (GOLD analysis project Ga0214543, IMG submission 160094) | Root nodule microbial communities from cowpea collected in UCLA plant growth center, Los Angeles, California, USA - CNSS2 | ecosystem: Host-associated > Plants > Roots > Nodule | place: USA...
ATTTTAAATGTATAAATATATAATAGTATTGTAATTTAAATCATTAACACCTACAAATTAAGTTTGAATTATTAGTTATAATTGAATATGTAAATTTAATAATTATTTTAACTTATCTAATTAAAAACATTAACTAATCAATTAAAAGTTAAAATAATATTTTATTTGATTAAATATGACTTTAATAATAATTTATATGTATATATAAACAAATTTAAAAAATAAAACAAATTAAAAAATTTGAAAACTAATTAAAAAAAAAACTAGACGGATCAGCCCGGTCCGACCCGTTAGCCCGTCCTATACGGGACGGGTTGTGACTATTGGCCCGTTTCTATTTGACGGGCCAGCCCGTCCTGACCCGTTTTTTGATGGATCACATACGGGCCGGGCCAAAACGGGCCGGGTTTGTCACCCCTATTTATAATATTAAAAATGTGCAGGTTTAAAATCCTTTTAACATATTAACTATTTATATACTCTTGGCCTGCACATAGGGATGGAATCTTAGACATTATAGTAGTGAGATAAAAATGGAGAAAGAAAGAAATAATAAAAAATAAATATTATAAATTTGTTATCAATTGCAGATAAAACTAAATTAATATATATATAATACAGAATCTTAATATATTTCACCAAATCAAAACTATGTCATCTAATTTCATAATTTTGTATTATGTTCCCATGACCACAGTAAAATACATAAATTTATATTTAAACACATCTCCCATACTTCATTTACATAATTTTGTATAAATTTTATTTAATAATATCATATAAAAGAGTAATTTTTAAATTAGTAATGTTAATGTTATACTTTTAATTAAATTTTAAAAAAATCATAAATGCTCATTATATGTATATTTATGTTTTAGTGAATAGTTTAAAGATTTTATATCGATGAGATGAATTCTCATTACACAAGAGGAAATTTGACTTAACAAACTTATTTTGTGATATTAAATTAAATTTAAATTAATTTTTTAATATGATATATATTAAAGTATATGTTAACAAGCTTTATTAAATTTATCGTCTCGTCCACAAATATATAATCTTACAAATGAAATGTTCATGGATATGTGGGAGGTAACGTTTATCACCTTAATTGAATAATTAACATATCTTTACAAAGGAAAATTCATCACTCAAACTCAAGCTTTAATATAGTTTGATTTCCCACCCATATAGCTAGAAATGTGATAAAAATCAACAAGTCTTACAAAAGAACAAATTATTTTGAGCAAAGAGTATGATCATTAATGACAAAAATATTATTTAATTGACCACCATGACATTTCTACCATACTCTTCAATACAAATAATAGTAACCATAGTGAAAAACACAACTTAATACTTAAACAAAAATTGCATAAAACAATAAATAAATATTTTAAACATAAAAGTTATTTTAAATTTACAATCAAACTTATACAATGATACATATACAAAAAACATGAAGCATTTAAATGTGCACACTATTTAATTTTTAAAGGGTCCTATTTAAAATTTGAATAAATTTACTATAATTTTTGCCTGTATTCATAACTTATATGTTCATTAAGTATATTGGTGAATAGAATTATGATAAATAGACAATTTTCTTAAACATATTCTTAAATAATTACATAACGAGAAAAGCTTTAGATAATAGTGTCAAAATTTATTTTTAATGTTTTTTTTACCTAAAAAATGAATCTACAATTATCACATGGGAGATACTTAATAAATTTCAGATTTTCTATCTAATTTTATTTTAGGTTTTTAATAAATATTTGTATCGTTTTACGTATCTAATAAATTAAATATTTTAGTTTAAATATTTTTTTAGCTGCATATAGTTCTACTATTCTAAAATTGTAACAAATAATTTGTAGGATTGATAAAAGTTCTTCAGTAGATTCTTTTTTACCTAATATACATCATCATATGAAAAATATATTAATTATTATGATATAAAATAGATTGAAAGATAAAAAATATTAAAAAATCAACATATTTTTAAGAACAAAGTAGAGAAAATTATTTTTTTAATAAACTTATGCCAAAAATTTATAATTTAATGGTATAAAATTATATTAATATTTATTTTACAATAATTGATGTATAAGAAATGAAATTATAAAATTAAATATTATCATGATTATGTTTTCACATATAAAATATTAAATTATGTTATTGACTAATGTACTTTCATAACATTAAAAACCTATGCTTACCAACTGAAAGAAATAATCTGAAAGAAATACAGTCTAAATCTGATCAAGATTGTGTACTTTTATAATTTTAGAAAACGTCTAATTAATGATTAAGGAGATTTGGAGCCATCTAAATTATCACAATCAGTTAAAAAAATAAAACATTTTGATCAACATTCGAGTGAAGTAAAATTTTGGTTCTTAAGTCTCGGTTTGAGATCAATTTATTATGGTAATAAATAAATAAAATGAATTTTTTATAATCTCAAATATGTTAAAAAATTATTATTAAGAACTAGTAATTTATTAATAAATAAAAGACAGAATTAATTTTTTAATATTGTCTATCTTACTACATTTAAAGAGACACACTTATTATTGGAAGATCAACTATACTTCTGATAATAAAAAAGGAAATCCCATATATCATAGAAATTTAAATTCTAAAACAACCCTAATTTTGAATCGAAACATAGAGTATTATATATGTACTAATTAGGGGTGTCATTGCGCGTTTGGGCCACTGGGTCAACCCACTTGTCCATCAAGGAAAAAACAGATCGAATTATTGAGATTTTCAACCTGTCAGTTCGTTTTAGTTCAATCCGTCAAAAAAATGTCGGATTGGGTTGACATTTTTAATCTGCTAGCTTATTTTAATTCGGTGTGCCTAGTTTGTCAAACCGGCAGACCAAAGGCGGGTTAGTTCGCCCTTGGATCGTTTTTATATATATTTTTTATTTTTAAAAATAAAAAATAATTAAAAAATATTTTTTATATTATATTTTTGTATAAATGTAAATATGCAATACTATTATAATTTAAATCATTGACACTTACAAATTAAGTTTTAATTATTAGTTATAATGTAGTAATTTAACATTTAAATATAATAATTATTTTAATTTATCTTATGATTAAAAGTTTAGAAAGTATTTATGTGATTAAATATGCTATAAATATTTATTTATATATATATATATATATATATATATATTATAAATAAAAGATTAGAAAAAAGGATGGTGGGTCAATTCATTAGTCTGCTGACTGACGAGACAGGTTTAATTTTTTTGGCCTATTTTTTACGACGAACTAGTTTGATTCGATCTATTTTTTGGTAAATTAAGGATAGAGCAGACTAAAACCAAAACGGATCGAATGATCCGTTTTGTCACTCCTATCTAAAATTAGGTGGTTTAAAGTGGATAAAAATATTCTTTAAGAAAACTTTCATTTATTATTGTGGTATCGTATCTTAATATATTAAAAACAACTCAACTTTTTCAAAAGTTTCGTGCCAAAACCTAGTGATACGTCTTTTCAATAAATAATTGTAAGTGCGATGAGTTAATTTCACACTTCAACACATAATATCTTAAATATGGTAATTTTAATGATGTTCGAAAAATTTGTGGTGGTCAAAATATGGATATATTAAGTAAGGATTCAAATCATTTCATTTTCTTGTCTTCAACTAAGAACTTATATTTTACATACTTAAAAGTCTCACGTCATAATTTAATTTATATGCGTTCCCTTACTTCATTAAGACACATTTTTAATATAAAATTATTCGTGTTTAACAAACTTACAATGATTTGAACATGGTGAATTCTTAGTTTGGCTGTCACACAAAGAAACTTTTAAATTTCAATTATGTACAAGTTGCTTCAAATATATTCTGCATAATGTTGGAAAAGAAATTTTAAGAAGCAAATATTATCAAAAAGAATAACAAGAAATTCAACTCTTGTCCACTGTAGATTTTTTTTGAGTATCTCAAATTATTAACGACATACATTCACGCGGTAATCGACTTAATCTTGTTAATAATTTTACTATTAACAATTATTTTAAATTATTATTTATTATTATAAAGTCGTGTCATACTTTGTCACTTCATTAATTAATGAAATATTTTAATGAGAATTAAAACCGTCATTAGTAAATAAATATATAAAGTCCTTCTTTAATGAAATTAGAGATGGAGACTATATACAAAACTCTAAGTGTATGAGCTTCAATTCAATATTTATATAATTATCAAAATAATTACCCCACCTAATCCTTTCTAGAAATATTCTATCCAGCTTCGAAGATGTACGAACAAAATGTTGGGGCCTTAATTTCAAACTTTAACATATAAAAGGCAATACAAAACAACCAAGTAGGTTTGTTTTGACCATTATTTGTAGCACAAAACAATAAAAGAGAAAGTGCCAACTATTACGACAACTAAAATATGCATACCACGAATCATACTCAGTTCATGGGAAGCCAAAGATTATGGTCAGAAAAAAAAAACAATGAAAAAAGCGACACTATAAAACGACATAATGTGTTGTAACTATAATCATGGCTGCTGCAAAAGCCTGGTACAATGGGAATGCTAACTAAGTATAAGCCATATGTTTTTTCTCCAATAAAACATAGTTAAATACTTTATAATATGTCATGATGGAACGTTTATCATCTGGTCAAAAGCTATATTTTTTGTTAGGCACAATTTTTTTTATTTAAAAGTATAACAGTCCAAACACTACGATTCGATTATGATCCGGCCTACATAATCTCTATCACGAAACAATTGATCTCATATGCAATACAATTAAATCCTCATCATAATCAAATATTATAATTTGTATAAAATTTTAGGTTTGTCTATTCTTTTTAGTAAATCATGTCTCCATTCTACAATCCATATGCACAAACGACGCGCGCTCAATCAATTTTATAACACCATGTCTTCTCCTTTCAGTTCTAAGTGTGCTACTTTTGATGAAAACTTTTGTATTATCTACAAAGGTTAAGTCTGATAGAAGATATTAGTTTTACATCATTCATTAAACTAAGATTAAGGCTTCGTATAAGATATATATTAAGTTACATTTTTAATATTTGAATTTTTTTACACAACTATTTAAACATAAATACTAATTAGTAATTAGAGTAAAAATGAAACACGCCCCATTGATATTATCACCAATATCTAGGTATGAAGTGAAAAGGAGACATTTAGACAAGGCAACTGAATAGTGTTGGAGAATAAATAAAGGGTGTGGAAGCAGAGAAGCAGAAGCAGACACAAAGTGTGAAGTTGAGAATGAAAAGGTGTTGCTTTTTGTGAAGGTTTTGAGGAATACTGGATAGAGGTTACAAGGACATGTCAAGCTGTCAGATTGCAAATAATTGTTTTATATTCTATCTTATTTTTTACAACCTAAATACATAAGAAGATGTTGGGTTCCATTCAATCATCAGATAATTCCTATTTCTCAAACACAAGCCATATATGAACATACTCCAACTCATATTTTGGAGGCATACTCTCAAAAAATCAAAATAAAAAAATTTAAAAATTCTAAAAACTAACACGTGACATCCCATTTAACACCGTTATTACACCACTAACGAAAAAGACTTGATTACATCAAATTTTTCAAAATAGAGACCAAATTAAGATAAAAAAATATTAATGGACCAAATTAATATTTTATTATGAAAATAAATACCAAAAGAAATAATTTAACCTATATTTTATTTTGTTACATCTATTTCTCCAACTGTGAAATATACGTTTCCAACATGACCTGGATAAATCCATCCGAAGCTGTAATTGTCTAAATAGTAAGTTCACTGTAGACAACATCCATAGTTATCCTTATACGCAACTTCATACTATTTACTCTCAACTACTAGAAGCAAGGTAAAATACTATAATTTATGATACGAGTCAACAGAAAATACAGAAACAACTCCAAGTTAAGCACGCAATGTGGTGGCAGAATTAAAATTGTTCTCCTTATTCAGAGGCCAATCATAGCTACCTAACACCAAAAAGTTTCTCCCACGCTTGTCAATGTGTCATAGCATTCTGACTGCGAGCGACTAATAATGTAAGCTGCAGCAGTTGAATTTCTAAAATGACATAAATTATGCTAACGACCAGAACCACATCATCAGTCTTGAAAGTTTAGAAGTAATAGTAACAACTGTCTTGAACCCCCCACCTCCCTGAACCCTTTCTTGCAGTCGTTAAAGCAATTGACCCCAAATAAGGAAAACTAGTTAGTTTATATTTATTTAACATGCTTCACCAACACTGCTCATAACAAACTTTGCAACGTAACGAATGTTTAAACTGATGATCATTGATAATAATTATACAATGGACTAACAAGATACTTTCCAACAGACTGCAAGCCTATAAACAAGAATCAGAATTCTGACAATCTACATACACAAGTAGTGAACTGATTTAACTTCAAGAAGCAGCATTTGAAACCTTTGAGTGATCCAAAAACAAATTCATGCTATACAAAGAATCTATTTCAACCAATCAGCAGCTGCCCTTCCAGCAAAATAACTAAGAAATTAAGCAAAAAGAAAAAAAAAAAAACAGACCTTAATGGCAAACTAGTTTAATCCTACAAAGTCCAACTAGAAGCCGGAATCCCTTGTTTCTGGAACCAATCAGGCATGTGGAACTTTTCATAGAGCAAAGGTCTTACATCATTCAGCTCAGAAAGTTGCTTGAGAAGGGGTAGAATGACATCTAGAAGCTGTTACACATCGAAAAGCGGGAAATGGTGAGCAATTCATCAAAACATTATGAGGATTTTTTTTTAATTTATTTTGGTAATGGTGGCTTTAATTTTCCAAAGCAAGTAGTATCCTTCACCTGGGTGTCATGTGGTTGCCCAGCCGAGAAAGGAATGCATGGAATTCCATTTACTGGTTGCAATACAAAGCTGAAAGGATTATTGTCTACAATTACAATGCGGCAAAGATCCTTTGAAATGCAGGTGAGATCCTTGACATGTTCCCGATATTCCCTGCAAGCAACCAGCATTTATAAGAAAGCTTATACAAATTCATCCAGCAGTCTCTGAACTTAAAACCTCAAGACATCCCCATAGTAACTCAAATAAGTTTAAATTCCATAAATGATTTTATAAAAAATGTAAATCCAAAATTCAACTGTGGCCTTGACTATGCAGAACAGAGTCTACAACTGACAATGGGAAAACTAATCCCAGGCATTACTCGTGAGGTTACCGTAGGTGGGGATTTGGAAGAGTTCAGCTTGTGGTGACAGCTCCCACTATACCAAGAATGAAAACACATGCAAACCAACTAAAAGCCAATTTCGATAAACATCTCAACATACTAGCTGGAAAAGAAAATGAATCAAATTCCTTGTCTATGCATAAAAATAAAGTATACACTTCAATTTACAAAGAAATTTGATTAAATTGCTTCTGAAAATTTTGTCAAGGTGCATAATTGATTTTTAACATACGAGAGGTTTGGCGCATCTCACCCATATTTATCTCTAATGATTTTTGTAAACATACAAAAGAATCAAGACATTTTAGCAAGAAAGTCCATAGCACATAATCCCTAAAAACTTCAAAGATATTATAAAAGCCATCCAGATTATTTTGTTTTTGGTAAAAGGCTAACGCAACCACTCTCTGAATAACAAAAAAAATGGAATACAAGATATATCATTCATCAAGACTAAGCACTCCAATGAATTTGAAGATACCAAACATGCATATATATGTGTCTGTAGCACACATACAGATGATAAAAAAATAACATAAACATTTAGTTGAAAACAAAAATTTAGAAATAAGAGATAATTGCTGCACGGTTCTTCTATACCTTCATACTTTTAACTATAAAGCCAACTGCAGTTAAATTTAGAAAATTTTCATTCAGACCAATATAGCCAATCATCAATAAAATATGAAGGCAACAAATTTGCTTCAAATATCAGTGCCCGTGTCTGTTTAATCAGTTTTGTCAAAATTCAATGACTGACCCTCAAACTTAAAGAGGTACTGGATTGGAAACAAGAGAGATGCACTCACGTGCTAATTGTTGAGGGCCGATAAAGCCGTAGACTGAATCGATTTTCGGCGTCTATTCTGTCAACAAGGGGTCTAGCATAGCCTGTGAGAATTCAGAGGCATATACATTGAACATAATTCCCAGACGATGAATATGGACAAATGTATCAGCTAAGTATTTTGAGACAAACCTTCAAGACCAGCAGTGAACAGCACCAAGTCAGCAAATTCACTCAGTTTCTTTAAGAATTCCTTCAACCCAGGGCGTTCAAATACTGTAACATAATTGATTTTTGGTTTCCCCTCTCCTTCCTTGAAAATCCAACATGCCCGGGTGAATGATCGATATTCTACATATTGCCAAATAATCAGATGCAAATTACAGAGTAACTTACCTTGTCTATCGATACACATTCCAGCTCAAACCAATTCAAACCACCTTCGATTGCTTGAGTCCGTAGAGCAGCTGGCAAACTTGATGTCTCATATGCACATACCAGTGTTTCATCTAAGTCCAGCACCACCTACAAGTACCCGTATAAGATCAAATCTACACTAGCTACAGGAAATTAAGAATAAAATAGTAACAATATTTGGAAAGAAGAGAGAGTAGCAGAAGATCAGAGGACAGGAAGTAGCAGAAGAAAACAACATAGAAAATAACATCCTTAGTATTCTTCAAAGAGCTCATAAAAAAGAATACACCATATACCACTTTTCCCTTTCTTCTTTTTCTAACTAGTAAAAATGTTACAAACCTGTATGTTATTCCTTTCTATTCAGAAATTTGATGCACTCAAAATGTTAAACATAAAAAATACCATGCACCTTATATTTGACATGGCCCCTCTAACTTCAACCACAAACTGAGAAATACATGGAAGCATGAACTGCACGCCAAATTTGGCATTTGCAAGCTTTTGCAAAGTGTGCATGAAAAGATCGGGAAAATTAACACTATAAACAACACAACGAGAGTAGCAACACATTAAACATTGATGAAGAAGATTTAGAAACACATCAACATTTCTTACAAGAACTCTGAAGCAAGCAAAAGAAATCAACAGACACCAGAAAACTAAAATAAAATAAAACAAAAAAAAAGTACAAAAACAAGAAGACAACAAGCAAGCGAAGCTGCAGGAAAAAACGAAGTTCAAAGTACAAACAAAAGACAAAGCAAACCATCTTCATCCCCAAAACACAGATTCACACTCTCAGCTATCTTTCTATACAACAAGTATTCCTATTCACCTCCTTAAACACACATACATACTTTATCATCCTCCTTAAACCCTACTCAGATCACAGTAAAAGTCAGAAACAATTTTTTTTTTTTCAAAAAATACATAACAAGAAACAACAACTCCAGCAGTTATATATATTAAACACGAGAGGAATCAACAACAACTTCGTCTTCACTTCAGTTAAATATCAGCAAACAGAAAAACAGCAAAAAATAAAAAAAGTAATAAAACAAGGACGGAACAGTAAATACCGTGAGTTTTTGGATGGGACGATCGGCGGGGGAATAATCAACGGCTGTGATTTCAAGAGCGGATGGAGGAGGCGAATCGTGTTCGACAAGCTCAACAGAGGGAAGAGGCTTAAAGGAAGAAGAAGACGAAGAAGATGAAGAAGAAGAGAAAGAGAGTAGAGGGTAGTGACCTAAGGCTCTTATAATCTGAAAGAAGATCTGAAAGAAGAAGGCCAACCAACTCAACAGTGCCCTCCACACTTGCTGAGTCCTCGGCGAGTACACCTCCGCCTGAGTCAACTCGCCCATATCCAACCAGCAGATAGATAATACCCTAACCCAACCACCCAAACCCAAACAATTTATAAATCGCTTCTTCTGCTTTAAATTGCGTTTGTGACGTGCTTCGTACGGGTTTTATTAACAGTCTCTCTCTTCTGCGTCTGATTTTCAGAGAGATGTGGTCACGGTGGTGCTTCGACGAGGTCTGCAGAGAGAGAAGGGGAACGATACAAAAGAGAAAGGGAGGGGAAAAGCCAACGCAGAACACCTCACGCGCTGCGGTTGCGCGTGCACACCTTGGTGGCGCGTTAGTCACCAATGGCTTCTAGGTTTCTGTATTATTTAATAAATCTGGATTTTTGGATATTTTACTTTTTTCTTTGTTCGTTGGAAATTGATTGGTTCCCGTTAATACGACTGTCTCAAAAACCAAGATCGCTTTCATATGTTATTAAGTCCGCGTAAAATCGTCTTTTAGTCTATATTATTTTTCAACCACGTAATATTAATATCGTCAAACTAAAATGATCATGTACATTTTATTTTTAGTTTTAAATTTTAATAAATATTAAAAGTATTGATAAGTACATTGACTTACCAAAAGATGTACTATGTCAAGATCCAAATTTACACGATTAAGAAATGTTATGAATTAAGGTTGTATGTTGAATTTTGTGTCATAATTTTACTACTTCACTGTGTTTAATTTAATGACTTTAGTAATTCAATTTTGGTTTTAGTTTCTAATTGCTGCTACGGAAAAATAATTATTTTTCAATAAAAACATAAGTAGTGTTAGTGAAACTTTACCAAAGGATCTCTTTAAGTAATGTTGCATAGTTAAATTATCAAAATGAGTTGTTTAAAAGATATACAAATACATTAAAATTAGCTAAAAATACAAAAGATCAAAATAGTATTCTTGTTTTAAAATGATATTTATGTTCATAGTAACAATATTTATAACACTATATATAAATGAGTTCTCTCATCTTTTATATATTTTTTTTTTTTTGCTTTTTTTTAATGATAATTATTTTTTCCTATATATTAGTAACATGTTTTTTAAATTTTTTTAAGTGTTAACTTTTTTTATGATAATAAAAAGTAATAAAATTATTATTAGTTATTAAAGTTATAAAATTAAATATAAATAACTGTACTTTTTAGATAATTTTTTAATTACAAATTTTATTAAGTTTAAAACAATAATTAAATTGAAAAAGAATTATTAATCTAAATAAATGATCACTTAGATAATATTAATAAAATAATGATTTTAATTTAGAAAAATGTATCTAAAGAGTAAAATTGGAAAACAAATTAAAATAATAATTAGAACATATAATAATAATTTTCTTCCATCGATTATTTAACCTTTATTTGTCAATATTTCTTCCACATTAACTCATTACAGTCACATTGTATTCGAGTTGTATTTTTCTATGTTTTATATATTAAAGAAGGCTAATTAAAACATATGTTTATTTACATGATTTTTAAACTGTAGTATTTAATGGTGATTCAGATTATATTTTAAATTTTAAAAAATACAAAAATAAGTAGTTAGTAGTAATTAAAAATCACAACAATAATAAGAATGTGAAAAATATCAATAATACTAATATTATAATGATACTGCACTAAATTGTTAGAAGAATGGTATCAAATGTTTTAATTAATAACCAATAAATAAAATGATAGATGAATTTACATATCATATATTTCTATGTATTTTTTCCAAAGCAACAACAATCACCCAAATAGAAAAACAAAAAATTTTAAGATAAATTTTAATTCCATACCTAAATTTAGATATACCAAACATTTTGATCCCATTATAATTTGTTCAAAATGATCGCTATCAACATTTTGCTAACACTCTCTTACTAAGAAAAGAAAAGGATGAAAATAAGTTTCAAAATGTTATAAATTACGTTTAATTAATCTTATAAAAGATTATTAATTAATGTAAGAAAATTATAACTAAAGGAGGGAATGCAGCAATGTATGAATGATTGAGGCGCGTGTGAGGGAGCGTGAGGAATGAGGAGATTGATGATTGGGATGAACGAAAGAGGTAACAGATGATAATAAAGAATAGGAAAATAGGAAGAAGGTACTGTCACAATGAATGAGCCAATAACAAAAGACAATCTTCGAGTCTTTAAAGACTCTCTCCATATTCTTATATTATTATTATTATTATTATTATTATTATTATATCTTCTCTCTTTTCTAATTAAAACTCAGTCATGAGATTGGAAAATAATAGCCCAATTTATTTAAGTTTTCTTCTTTATAAACCTATTGATTAAATATTTTACTCTTTTTTTTTAAGCTTTAGTTTCAGTTACCCAAGTTACATTTGAATTTTTTTTACCAAGTTATAATCAATTTCTTTTCTCCGAAAAGATAGAAAGATAGGATGTTGTAGTTAAAAAAAAAAGAATTATAAAAATTAAAATGAAGAAGGATATTTTGTTAAAAGCAACCCCAACTTACTTCTAGAAATTAATATTTTATTTTTCATATTGATTTATTTTTAAGTAGTTTTACTTAAACATGTAAAAGTTACTTAGTATTTAATTTTAAAAAAATTAAAATGAACATATTTTAAATTATTTTTGAGTTTTACTAAAACATGTTTTCTTACATAAATAAGATTATTAGTTTGTTCTTATAAGTAGTTAAACTATTACAGTTTTAATAATTCATTAATTTATGAGTTTGCTATAATGAGTCATCTTGAAGTGTTGAGATTAAAAATGAATAACATAGTAAAATTAAATTAAAGATTTTTCTTTCATGTATACTAATTTTGAGTTGGCAATTTAGAAATAACCATTTGATCTACTATGTTAGTCATGTACACACTTCCGTACATAAGCGTGAGTTTTTTTTTTTTTTTTTTTTTTTTTTTTTTTTGTTGTTTTTTTTTTTTTTTTTTTTTTTTTTTTTTTTTTTATTTTTTTTCTTTTTTTTTATTTTTTTATACATAAATTTGATTTTTTTTTTTTTTTTTTTTTCTTGATTTCTTGGTCGGTTTTGTCGTTGTTATATGTAATATATTGATTTTAACTGTTTCCACTCTTGTAATATCTTGATTCAATCAATTTACAAACATCCACATATGACTAATTATTTAAACAATTACATAACATGATGTATTTACAATATAACTACTCACATTCATTAAAAATTACAAATAAATCTCACTTTAGTCACTTACTACCTTAGAATACATAAATCCTTAATTGCATTTTACGATCAACGTCACAGAATACTTGTATTATACATTTTTTGAATAAGACAAATACTTTGTTGTCAAACGTATATTTAAAAGGTGATCATTGATCTTCTATGATAGATCATTGCACTTACTATATAACAATTTGATGCATAAAATTTTTTAGCTTCTAATTATCTTATACATGTTAATTTATTGTTGTATATGCAGTACAATTTATGTATTATTTACCGTAAACCTTATAGGTATTGTATACATAGTTGCACATAATACATATAATCATTTCATAAATAAACCATAACACAACACCGTTCTTTAAGTATATTCATCATTTTGAATTACCATTACAACGATAAAAACTTCTATGATTAATCAATCATCTCCAAAGAAACGGTAATTCGGTATTTTTCATTCAAACACCAACATGTCTCTTAAATCACTAATATTTATCATTTGAATGTTCTTATAATGTTTGGATGATTTAAATTTTTATTTAATGTAAAAAGTTTCAGAATTACCAAACACAATACACATGTATTAGTTAGTGGTTGAATCTTAATTAACCACCCAAATAAATAAACTTCATACAGAATGCATACAAATTATCCACAACAACACATAAACCATGTTTCAAATACTCCAAAACACCATATAAATTCTATACGCTTATTTTATCACTTACTTATTGGATCATCGTATTCATAATATTTTTTTACTAGTTTTTATTTTATCCTTGATAATTTAATTTTCTGTAGTTTGCATTATTATAAATCATATATCACGTTTGATTATTTCAATTCATCTTCGTCTACATCTATATCTTTTATTTTTTGATTTTTCGTTTTCCACACACCATTTCATTTCTATATATATAAAAAAATATATTGAAAAGAAATACATGAATTTCTAATTGAAATTCACAATAAAAGATAGTAAATTGAATATATTTGTAAAGTTGGTTCACACCATAAGTGACTTCTATATTAATTTTATCTTAGTAGTAGAATCTTACAACCAACACATTACAAGTTAGATAGAATAATAGAAGTTTGCTAGTCAGACCGATAAAAAATACCGCATCAAATTGATTTAGTTAATCATGAATACATCGAATATGTATCAAAGCAAAATCCTCGATTTTTTTGTTTTCAAGTTTAAACTAAATTGTAGGATGTAATTTGAGTTTGAGATGATAAAGAGTTTCTTTATATATTTTTGTCACTCTCTTATTCCACCTTTGTTTGATCAGGTTACAAGGAAACTTAAAGGTAAAAGAAATTAGTTTTACTATAATTTCTAAATTAAGGTACAAATTACAATTTGATAGTGTGATAAATTGATAATTGATAATTGATAAATTAAGGATTTTGAATGTTGAAGATTATTTTCTTAGATACATACATTAATTAAGGATGGGTTGAATTAGTATTTGACTGTAAACTATATTGTGGTGAGTTTGTGAGTTAGCCCTTTTATCTTTAGATTGTTAAATTGAGCTGTATTATGGTTGGTGATAATTTGTAGAAGAATTTTCTTAGTCTAATTAGACATTTATACACACTTTAGTGGAATTGTAGTATTGTAACTTAGGTTTATTTATAAAAAGAACAAAGAAAAAAAAAAAGCAAGCTTACGTAACCATTTTTTTTTTAAGTAGCAAGAAAAAAAAAATAAAACACGATTCACGGAAACAGATTTTCAAGAAAAAAAAATGTTTCTACTCTTCTTCCAATTACAATGTAAATTTCAAAATTTTCATCTTTGTATAAGTAGTATTTTTAATACTTTTTCAATAAGGACAAAAGAAATAATAGTTTTAATATTTATTGGGAACTCCTAAAAATATGATTATAATGAATTGACTCTACAATTTTCCCCAAAAGTATATCTAATAAAAAGGATTATATATATATATATATATATATATATATATATATATATATATATATATATATATATAAAATAAAATTAAGTGCTTAAACAATAAAAATGTGAATCTCTCTCTCTCTCCCCCTCCTCTCTCTCTCTTTATATATATAGTCTTTAATAACTAATATGCAAAAATAGAATAATGTAATATTATTCTAGGCCTTAATTATCCTTTTGTAGTCTAATCTAAATAATTTAAATTTTCATCTTAAATTTATGTATTGTATCAACACATCATCTTAAATTATGTTTTGATGAAAAAATGTGGGCATGTCCAATGCAAGTTATGTGTACCAAAGCAATTCTGTACCACGCAATCACTATAAAAAAATAATATCAAAATCGTTGTCAATTAAGAATTAAACTTAGTGGTGTCAAAATATCAAAATATCATTATCATTAAAGAAGGATAATGATACTTATATCGATAGTTAGATATTAAATTTATATACATCGATACTCAATACATTAGAATGTAAAAAATGAAAATTTAAAGGTTTTTCAAATTTTAGACATGATAAATATTATTTGATGAAGTGATCAAAAGCAACAAATATCCATGAATAATTACTTTTCAGTAAAGTCAAATTTTAGACACGGTGAAGAGTTTTAATAGCAATATTGAGGGGTATCGGTAGCATTTGTTTCAACCCACGAAGAAAGAAATAAAAGGTGTATCACACAATAAGTGGGCCTAAATTTCTATATGTGACCTTCCATCAACTTCCGATCCATTACATAACGAATAAAAAACAAATGACCCTATCTCTATTCTATAATTAAACAAATATTAGTATGATAAATAATATTCCTTAATTACTTGGAAAAATGTCACATTCATAAAAATCACAACCTTTGGTCTTATTTTATCTTGTAGAAATTAGTCTCACCTTATTTTATTACAGTATTTTCTCAAAATTTAATGCAACATATTAATAAATATTCAATTTGAAAAATGTAGATGTCAGCACGTTTATTATAATAATTTTCATAGCTTCGGTAAATAATTTTGCTAACTTCTTAACGAGAATTTTAAAAGTCACAGGTGAGTCGATTTCTGATTAATTTGACAACAATTTATTTATTTTTTACATTGACAGTACTGAAAAACAAAATTAATTTTGTCATTGTCAGAATTTTATGGATACGTATTCACATTATTTGATATTTTTATTAAAACTCGTACTAAAATAGTTTATCAGAATATGCCCATAAGCATTTTTTACGAAACTAATATAAGCTACTTTATAATTAAGAAGAAATTACATACCATTTCCTTAATTGGAACATTAATCCTGAACTGTGTTACATTAACATATTTTTGTCAAAATATAGATGATTATATATATGATTCATAATCAGGAAGAAAAATCAGTGCCATACATGCAGATTTCTCAAGTTTGAAATTAAATTTTATGAATTCAGTTGTCAATATTGGCTCAATGACAACACAGTCCACATTTTTAGATAAATAAATAAAAAAATTGTTGCTATATAATTCTATATTTTAAAAATACCTACTATTATGTAAAATTAAATTTGTTTGATGAAGTGCTTATATTAAAATAGTTTTAATTTTGATCAAAAGCTCGGTAGACTTGATGTTCTATTATTGAAGAGAATAAATTTATCTATAGTTAATTTTATATTAATTCATTCCTTATACATACATATATCTTTATATATATATATATATATATATATATATATATATTGAATCAAACATTTTATTTTAGATTCTCTGAATGCATATAATTTAAAGGTTTTCTATTCATATTTTAAAATTCACTCCAATTAATATATACTTGTATAATTGTATAATAGATAAGATATTTAGCGGTTACGTTAAAGTTTTAATGTTGTTGAGAAGAGAAACATTTATAACATACAAATTTAAAGTAGACTTTACATGAATATTGGTAGAAGTGATTTCAAAATTATGTCAACAGAATTTAAAAACTATAAATGAAATTAAACACAGCTATAATTTTGTAAATGGTAGAGAGAGTGATTATTTGAATATGACGCACTCATACTTCCATTTGAGTCACCTATCCATGTTTGACATGTATCGTGTCTTATATTTTAGGATACTTCAACGATATTTATGAATGAAGTATCTAATTTATAAAGTCGTAATACACTACAATAAAATATTTGAATAGTGATTAATTTTCATGCCAAAAAATAATTAGTCACTATATAGTGACCAAATTGACAACTAAAATAATTTCAAAAAATTATAATTAGTCTCTAAATTGATAATTAAAATAGTTTCAATTATGAATTGGTTTTTAAATTGGCCACTAATATTAGCTGCTAGATTTTGACTATTAAAATAATTTGTCTCTAATCAGGAAATTTGGATTCACTCATTAATAACCATATACTTATTATGCTTGTAAGAATTAGTGTACACTTTTCAAAATAATAGTATCGACGTATTAGATACGTGTCGTATCTGATACATGTATTGTATCTGTTTGAAATAAACAGCTAAGTAAAATAATAAGTTATTTAAAATTAAAAGCATTAATAACTGAAATTTAGGACAAAAGACGAAAGATTAATATAAAAAAAGTAAATTGAATATAGAATAAAATTTAGAAAAATTAATAATTAAATTGAAAAACATATGATTAAAGTGGCAAATATTAATAAATTCATGTCTGGTAAGAAAATAAATAAAAACATTCATGTTTACGACTGAGAATTTTTGTTTTGTTTTTTTTGTAATCATAAAAAATGAGGATTGAGTATCTGATCTAAAGCAAATTATTTGAGCCTCTAAACCAGTAGACCAATCTCAGTGCCTGAATGAAACTTACATTTACAAAGGCTTGCCTCTGAATTAGCAGCATTGATCAGTGAGAAACTTTCATTTTTTCTTTGTAAAGAAAGTAAATTAATCCAAATCCAGTGAATTCATGGAACCCCTGTATTATGTGATGTTATGTCAGAACCAAATGGGGTGACAAGAAAATGTTATTTTGATAACCTCTCCATTCTTGGAAGGCAAAAAATAATGGGAAGAAATTCTGTACAATGAGCAAACTATAAATCAACAGGCCAAACAAAAAAATATACAGAATGAGACAGTGACACTTGGTGTAGCCTATAAACAAACCAAAATTGTGATTGCAAGCTTTGCTATATGCAGAATATAAACTGAAGAGATCATGAGATGTGGATAACTCCAATGGAATTACTGAACTTTCAACCAGAGAAAGGATTAGTAAACATAGGAAAGCCATGGATGCTTTAGTGCTTGTCTTGCAGTAGGCCTTCTCTTGGGGTTGATGCAGAGTAGGTATCTGATAAAGTTGATAAACATAGTATCAGTAACCTGTAGGTGCTGCTCCAACGATGACTCTTCTGGAATCAAGAACTCCAGTTGATCAGTCTCCTGTGTAGAGTGTACAACGTTAAAAGATTGGTTGGAAACAACTGAAATGGAATCAGAAGGATTCATGATAGGGACTCTAGGCCTGAAATTAAGTGTTTGTTTGAATTCAACAGGAGTTGAAGAAAAAGTAACCCATTGATTGTACCTTTTGAGTTAATTGGAATTTGAAGTGAAGAAAGTAACTATTTGGAATTTGATGTGATTTTTTTTTTTTAAAGTGGATTTGAGAAAAAGAGTTAAATATGTTGACACAGTGTTTAATGAAAACTGAAAGTACGTTTGGATGTTTTAATTGAAATGCAGATACACCCACTCTAAGTGTGAGTTTGAAATGCAGTTAGGAAAATAAGTTGAGTTCAATTGGAGTTGAAAAAAACCAACTTATTGTAGCATCTAAGTCAATTGTAGCTTTTAAGTCAATTGGAATTTGAGCTTAGATTTCATTCTAACTGAATCTGAAAAAAAAAAATCAGATATGTTGGTGCAGTGTTTAATGAAAATTGAAAGTTGGTTTGGGAATTGAAATCCAAACACACCCACCCACAAGTAGTTCAAACTTCAAAGATGGGGCTAAATTATTGCAATTAATTAACATTTTATTGTTTTGTGTTTTCTTTTATTTTTTCTGAAGTTAAATTATTACACCTGTAGGGTTGTCATCCAATAAGCTAGTAGCTGTAGGCTATTTAAGGTATTGTTTTTGTGTAATGAGGATATGAAGAAATGTGAGAGTTTTAGCATTATTTCCTTTTTACCTTCTTTATCCTCCAGCTAGGTTAATTAAAGTATTAATCAAGGGGGGTCTAGCTTGTTGAAGTAGAGCTTGTAAGTTATTGTAAACTTTCCAGTATTATCCATCTCACAGTTCAAAGTTATTATGTTGATGAATGAAGGGGCCTTTTAACTTTTATCCTTATTTGCAGATAACTAGTACATATCTATACTCCCCTTTCAATTACTCTATTTTCTCACTTAAAATAAACATAGTAATCCATCTCAGTTTTTCTTCACATCAACTTCACGTTGCTAATATAATCTGAGAAAAGATAGTGGAATTTCACAGATTGCCCTTGGAATATCTGATATTGACTACTAGGAGGATTAGTAAGAATATAAGATTCTTTTGGTAAGAAGAGTTGTAAGATTTAATCAGGGCTCATAAAGAAAATGAAAATGTGCTTCATTCTCGTGTTAACTAGATCATATCAGGCTAATACACTTCTAGAAACAAGAGAAAATTTTGCTATTTTTCCCCTTCAAGTAAATGAGTAAATGTGACCAGTAGTCGGCAGCGAGAATAGAATGTTTTTTCACCTAAGATTTCACACAAACGACAAATTTGATAAAAAAGCAACAGCTATGAAAAGGAAAAAAATAGGGGAAACAAACCTCATTTATATAATAAATATCATATTCTTTGGTGAAGTACTTGTGCGTTTCTTGTCCTTTCACCAACATTTCCATATCAATAGAACCAAACATTCCAATTATGCGTGCCAGGATCATCACAACTGCATCATTTGGAAACAGAACCTGCAGAAGACATTATAATTCAGGATAAGTAACAAAAATATTTGAAAATAAACTATTCCATAATTATATTCTTACCAAATCTGATTTAACTGTATGAAAGAAAAGCAAATTCCTTGCTCATGTTAAAACCAAAGAAAAATGTATTTTCTTAATATCATAAAGAAAACATACTTCACCAGAGCATAGCTCCGCCAAGATGCATCCGAGAGACCATATATCAATCTTCTCATCATATTGAAGACCTAACATCACTTCAGGAGCTCTATAAGATCTGGACTGTACATACAGGCACAGATTGTCAGTTTGGAAGCAACTACTTCCAAGATCAATAACCTTTATCTCACATCTTTTGTAACTTTTGATTAGAATGTTTTCTGGCTTCAGGTCACAGTGAACAATTCCCAAGCCATGCAAGTATTGCAATGCTTCCAAACACTGACGAGTAATGATCTGCAAATAACAACAACCCTAATCATTTAAAGAACTTAACTATTTCTGGCATGAAAAATTCTATTCAAATTGCTGAATTAACTATCCAACAATGGATAGGTATGTATTAATAGGATCATCAAAGTTGTGAAGGATCAACAGTGCGCTTAAGACAACTATCTCTAGCATTATAACAACTGAATAAGTAATCATCTGCAATAGGTAGACAAAATCTTCTTCTATTTGAACAAACCTGCAATCTCTTTAATGTAAAATATGCTTCCCCTCCAGATTCTTGGTTGAATTTCTGAAATTCATACAAGTTTGCTCGGAGAAGTTCAGTTACAATGAATAAATGCTCCTGTGGAGTTTTGATTCAATATAAGCAACTTACGACTGAACAGAATGGGAGAAGATATATAAATAAATGTTAATGATAAATTTCCATTAGATCATTCTAAAAGCTACATGAAAAAGATTTATTTGTCCATAGTTTCCTTGTTGAGCAAGTATATTATTTTGCATATAGTTTGAACTGAACATTTGCATACCTTAACACGAAATAAATTCAGCTGTATAAGACATACCTGATGGTAGAAATAGTCATAAAGGCGCAAAATGTGATGTTTATCTGCTGGGTCACCCTTATTGACAAGTTTCAGAAGCTTGATTTCATCTAAGCTTTGATCAAAGAAGTCTTTGTCATTTTTAATAATCTTCAAACAAACATCTATCCCTGTCCGAAGATCATGTGCCTGAACAACCCTACTGAAGGCAGCTGAACCAAGATACTCGGTTAAATAATACCTTCCAGCCAAGACTGTATTTAGCACAATCGGAAGTTCCTTGTTTTCTTCAAATCCAGTCCTGTAGATGCAATAATGGACCATAGCAAATCATACTCAAATACAACGTAAGTTTATTTAAACACATAAGGAGCAAAATTGCAAGCCACAATTCAAATTTCATAAGAAATAAATACGGAGTCCAAATCATCATGAACTTAGTTAATGGCAACTAAGCAAAGTTGGAGGCTCAAAATAAGAAAAGGAAAAAGGAAAAAAGCGGCATTTAATCTCAAATTATAATAATTCCTAAACTTCTACACATCCAAAATCAACTTACTCACAAGCATTACCAGGAATATTTGTTAGAAATGAAAGTTTAAGATACGAAATCATCTTTCAAAACCTGTTCTTTCTATGTATAATCCTCAGATCAAACACTTCGTATTCTTCCTCTTGAGTATACTTCAAGAGCTCATCATCAGTTGTATCCTCTTCATCTGCGGCAAACTCTGGATCTTGACGGTCTTCAGTTAATTCTCCACCAAGTTGTGCTTTATAGGTGTCAAGTCCATTTGGTAGATTTTTATCAGTAACTTCGATAGTTAAGTCGTAAGGACCCTTGTACTCCTTACTGCTGTCGTTTTTAGTGTAGTGGCCAAAATTTTGATTCAGAGTTAGCTCTGAAGTAGAATCAAAAGAGTTAATGTCCCCAACAACCCCCAAATGAAAATTGTTCAGATGGATTTCCTTCAAGTTAGGGTAGCCGAAGTTTGTAGGATCCAGACTGCAAGAACCTCCAGAACCAGGACTGCTTTTGCAAAATGGAACTTCACAACTGCAGGAAACACTGGGTTTCTCAGCATTACCCTCTAATTCCCCTTCAAACTGGTCCTTGTTATCAACATGGCAATACCCTTTTGAATGAGTCACAGTTCCATCAACTACAGAGGAATGGTTATCGAGGCATGCCTTGTCCATGTAACCACCATTACCATTACCATTCCCCTTTAGTTGAAATTCTTCGTAGTTGTAATCAAGATTCAGAGAATTGTCACGTTGGTTGTCCGTTTCTGCTGTCATGACAAACTTATCTTCACTCCGACACGCAAAATAGTCTGGCCCTTCAAAACTAGGAGTCATGAAATATTCATCATCTTTTTCATTATACCAATACGGTTCATTTTGCATATCGAAATCGTGATAATCACGTGCTGTGCCAAACTGAGATAATCTTTCAGACGAAGACTCCGAATCATTCTGAGTCTGTGATGAGGAACGGATTCCATATGGATTTACGAATTCTGCAAAAACAACTACATTTTAGGATGCTCCATTCTCGAATATTCGTGAATGGCATCACTCAAATAAATTGATATTTTCACGAATTGCTAAATCGTGTATTTCTAACAAAAATTAAAAACTAGCATTCTTTTCCAGTACGAAACCACTACGACTCCGCATCCCCTAAAACGAATTGTTTTTCTATATATAATTTTGCAGATCATAATCACCAGAACTCCCAAATGCTGAATTAATACACATGCAATCGAACTCTGTGATCAACAAAACCAAACACACGAAATCAAATATGGACGATCAATTACGCGACCCTAATTTACAAATTGAATACCAAAGTGTAAAAAAAAAAAAACTAGAAAAAGCATTCAATTCAATAGTTGCAGTAGCAGCACAGAGTGGAAAACATCAAACAGTAACTGCTTAGGTCTCCGTCACTTAGAACAGAGGGTGATCGATCACTGATCACTCATCAACAATCACTTATCAACCCATGCAATTGAGCACAAGCAAACTTGATTTGAATTTGAATTTGAATTTGAATTTGGAGTACCTGAAGACGAGACGCGAGAAGTGGAAGAATCGATGGTGACGAACTCATCCGAGCTGGATTTGGAGGAGTCCTCGTCCGCAGCGGCGAGCTCGGACGGTAGGGAGAAGGATCGGACTCTGACCGGCGGCGGCGGCGGGACCATGGGGAAGAAGAACTTCTCGTAGTCGAAGTTTCCCAGGTCGGTGTTCTCGATGATGTCTTCTCGAAGCGCGGACTCCGCTTCCGACAACCCATTCTTCCGCAGAAACTCTAACACTGCTTCGACGCCGTTGGACACAGCCATGGACACGACACGACCAATTCAGAAACCTTATTATTGTTGCTGTTGTTGATTCTGATAATGTCTGAGTAGGGCAGTGACATGTGAATTAAGAAAGACGGAAGGGCCAAAAGCGTAATAAAACGCATGGTTTATGATGTGCATGCTCTGGTAATGGTTGCGAGAAGAGAGAGAAGAATGCGTTAGAAACATGGAAGATTCTCTCTGCGTCTCTCTATATGTTTTTTCAGTGTAAAACATAAGCCAAACCATGGGTGCCAATGTCTTACCAACTTTTGAAAAGATGAAGAGAGAGAAAAGGTTGTTGCTTGGTGGGTCCACAAATGTTACGCATTCTCTGATTTGACACGTGTAATCATCATGCAGTACCCACGTCATGTGTCTGTTTTTTAATTTTATTTTTCCGTTCTTCCTTTTATGGTGAGAAGTCAACATGGCATGGGACCGTTGGTTCTGCTTTTTTTTTTTTAGCCATTTTTGTTACTTTTCATTTCCAGAACGTGTTTTTAGCGCTTCCTTCTTAACTTTTTTTTCCTTTTTTCATGAAAAACCTAAATGAATACACCAATAAATCTTTTATATTTTTTACAAAATAAAAGCGTATTATTTTTATTATCATAAAGTATTTTTCAAGGTTAAGAACATTAAAAACATTAAGAAAAAGCTAAAAGTCAATACCCATAAGAAGTTGATAATGTTGGATGTTACAGTATCACTGGAAATATTAATATTCTTTGTATGCTGATCCGACCAATTTTCCGCCGCCGTAATAATCTTCCTTATGCCTCGAATATTCTTCTTCTTTGAAATTTCATGTTTGTCTGATTGTAAACTTCAAAAACAAGCAACATTCAAAATAACTGCACCATTAAAAAAGGTCTAATCCAATGAACTAATCTATATAAATAGATATAGTTGGTTGCCCATATGGACAAAAATGCTTTCATAAGCAGATATTGAAGAAGTGAGTATGTAATTTTTCTTTTCTTTTCCGTTTTTAAAATAATGATAACTCAAAACCAGATTATAGAAAAAATGAGAGAAAGAAAGAAAGAGATAAGTGAGAGAGAAGCAAAGATTAATGATAAAATGTGTAGGACCACATGCACATGTAGAATCTTAAGAGTAAATTGAAGTTTTTTTACTTTTGATTAGAGGGTGATGAAATGAATAATAATAGCAGAGAGACCCACCATTGATCATAATGTTGTTTCTCACTTCTCTGAAACTGAGTCTTCACCCACTTCTTTCTTTTCCAGGTTATCACTCACCACACTCACCACACACCATGCCATGTACAACCAATCATTACCCTCTTTTCCCTCTTTCCTTTCTTCCCTTTTAAATTATTCATGTCCTCACCTTCCTTTTTGTTTTCTTTTTAACCTTTTTTTTTTCTTTCTCTCTTTGGCTCTGTTCACCGTTTGAATTTCAAACCAGTTTCCCGTTGGTGAGGCCACACGAAACATGCCAAGTTCATTAAAATATATGGATAAGTGACAGGTTGTACATATATTCATTGCATTGCATGGTTGAACCTCAAACCACATAACTTTCAAATCAATGTAACAGGTGAAAATTTTGGTTAGATATAACACCACCAATCTTTAGATTTCTTCTATAAATTGCACAAGAAACCTATGCTCAATCTAGGCACTAATCCATAAATGGGGTGCTTTTTAAGTATGTGGAGTTATAAATCGTGATTCAAAATATAGACAAATAGGGTTCATAGATGCAGATTTTGCTGCGTTACTTGTAATGTTGGAAAAGGTTGTTTTTTTTTTTTCATGTTCAACTTTGATTGCGTCTTTGTAGGGAGAAACCCGACCTAGATGGTGAGATATAGTGACATAATCCCTAACGAAAGATTTGACCTTTCTTTTTCTCTCTCTTTAAAACCAAGAACATTTCAATTGGGGCCATGGGAATATAGTATAATGTAACCACTAACGAACGTAGACATAGGCAACAAAGAAAAAGAAAAAGAAACAATTGTTTGAGCTGTTCTCTGTCCCTCGTAAGTTCGTAACCACAGTAGCCAATTTTGAAACTGAATATTTTAAAGGGTGTGGAAGCATTATTTGTGATGATAATTTAATTTATTTTGGTCTTAATGTATTAATTTATGTTGCTGAAAATTGGGTCTATCTTTTTTCTTCTTTTTTTTGTTAATAGTTATCTTGAATAATGATTCTGTGATGGCCACGTTGTGTAGCACCTTGCGGAGATTGAGGAGTGGGAAAAAAATAGAGGAAAATTGATAGCTTCCTAATCCCATTCAAAATGAAAGTGACTCGTGGAACAGTAAAAAACTAACAAAAAGATTAAAGGAAAATAATTTTGGGTAATGATTGCTGATTCATGTCTAATCAGAGATACAATTTTAGGGCATAATTACCATCATGAACATTGAACACCCCCTCAAAAGAGATGAGATCTGAGAACAGATTGTTTCTGGTTGAATATTGTGTAAATTAGAAGAATGATTAGTTGCGTTTTTTCTAAGAAAAAATGTTTAAAATGTTAAAAGATATTTTAATATAATAATGTTTTAATTTTTAAACTACTACGTAATGATAATAATGAATAGGAAATATTTTTTTATTAATTTTTATACAAATATTTATGAACGATAAAATAAATAGAAGATATATTTTTCGGAACAAATAATATTTTCATTCAAATTAAATCAACGGCAAGGGGGTGATTGGTAAACCGAAAGAAGGCAAAAAATAAAGATAAGGATCTTACTTCCTGCACCCCGTAATTGCTTTGTACATACCCCTAAATTTTTAGATTGATATTTTACCTCCTGCAAAAGTAATTTTCCGATTACATATTTTGGAGAGTTTTCAAAATAAGTTCTTCAGAACAAAATTTTCTGGAACAGAAATTATAGGATGTGATTTTCAGAACAGAAATTTCAGAACGTTTGAAATATATTTTAGAATATGTTTTTCGAAATAAGATTTCTTGAATACGTATAATTCTTTTCAGAAATAACATTTCGGAACATTCTTACATAAAATATGTTCTAAAAAAAACTTTCTGAAACACATGAAATAAGTTTTGGAAATAAGTTTTTGGAATGAGTTTTTTTCTATATTTTTCTCTTCTTCTTTCCCTTCCCTGCAGTGTTCTTCCACTTTTCTTCTTAATGGACAATAGTGGTGTGATACAGAGGTAAAGGGTTTTTGCATCTTTTTCTCTTGTTATGGGGTGCAGTTAATAATTATGACGCTGTAGGAAGCAATAGCCTAAAGATAAAAGACTATTAGTTGTTTACATTCTTTTTAGCACAGGCCCATACGGCCCAATTGAGCTTCAAGTTGCAATTATTTTTCCGGCATCTTCAAGTCTAAAGAGCTATGGTTTTTGGAAAGGAAAATGATAAGTTTTTTCAAAAGAAAATTAAAATAAAAAATTAATATTATTATTTATCATAATTAGGTTTCGTAAATTTTATTGTGCTCTAGTCTTCTTGATGAAGATATTTTCCTGAAACAATGAAGAATGGTCCCTAGATGCAAAGATTCTAATGAAAGGTTTCAAAATTATCAGTTTAAACATGTTTTAATGCTTAATAAACACAATTGAACAATTAATTCACATGTATGCTCCAACTTTAGGTACAAGAAAATAACAACCTAAAATGATTAAGCAATTCGTTCAACTTACTTGAGAGATTCGACATTGCTAACAAAAAAAAAAAAAAAAAAAAACTTCAAATTCCTTGTCGTAGACGCTGAAAAATCAAATCTAAAAATGGACATTAATAATATGATGTTAGTTAAGTGACATTTACTAAACTGCTTTATTCTTATATGCATTTTATTTTTCTTTTTAAATAAATCTATACTTAAAATAAAAAAAATTCCTTCTTATGCAAATAAATTTCCTTAAGTAATCCCATTCATAAAATATATATCATACTAGATCGTCAATACCAATATGACATTGAATGGATAAATACATCAATATTCTATTTAAAAACATTTTTATTTTATTTTAATCGATTAATTTTCTATTGAATACATTATATTGTTTTATGGTGTAAATTCTTTTCGGGGACTTTGGCTTTTAAATTGTGATATATATATTAATTAGTAATTTTATAAAATAGGAGAGTTTGAAAATAATGTATATCCGTTATATAAATTGACTAAATTACTAACCTTTTTTGTGGTTTATATATTAAATTCGAATAATTAACTAATTTTAAATGTTACTAGTATATAACTTACTAGCACTAACATTATAAATAACATAAAGGTTAATGGTATTATATTAATAATACAAATAAAATAGTTTATAATTTTATTTTAAAAAAATTGTAATTTTTTATAAATTTGAGAAAAATTTAGCCTAAAATAATTTGACAAATATGAGTATAAAATAATGAGTCTATAAATATGAATTATTTTGTTGAAATCTAAAACTGGTCATGAAATAATTAAAAGACAAAAAAATGGTGATATGAGAATGGATGGCTGTGTATCCATAGTTCTAATATTTAATCCATATATAAAATAAAGTTAAATGAAAATTCAACTATAGACTAATCAGGATTTTAATTGTTAAATACGTGTTAATCCAAACCCGTATCTTTAAGGAGAGACAGGATCATGATTTATTTCAATTAATTAAAGTAGTGTCGGATTTGTTTAAGGGTGTTGCCATCTTCTGTTGTTTTTTTATTACAATCCTCAATTTTATTCTTTGCTTCAAAATATTAAACTCCTTACATCACTCATGGCCAATTAAATAAATCTGTAACCGTCCATTATTTTTCTAATTAGAAGTTTCCCCTCAAAACAAACATGCATAAAGAATATAATAATACTCTTAATTTTCTGAGTAATTAAAATAATTTACTAAAATTTCCTCTAAAACACCATAAACAATTTATTTCTCAACTAAAATTGATTGAGACTATCGACATGAAAAGCAAACTTCACGGAGCAATAACATACATGATAGAAATTATCCTAAAAAAGATAACAACACTACAACAAACACCATTGATAATGATTGAAAAGATGTATTGATATAATGTTTTTTTTACTTGTATTTTAGAATGCAATGATTAGGTTATATAGTTATATATGTATATGTAATTTATAATTTATAATTTTAGTTAATATGTTATTTTTTATTTTATTTAATTTTTAGTTGATATGAAATTTATTAATATTAGAAATGATAAATTATATGTTATTCATACACTCAAACTTAGTTTTTATTATTAATTAACATTTTAAAATGTATGAATAAAAGAGTATATATATATAGTCTATACAATTTTTTAATTCTTAAAAAAGTTGTCATCAATTACACATATATTTTAAAATGGTATAATAGAAACTTGTTAGTATACCTTTATAAACTAGAGTGTAACTGATGTTATCAACTCCATTAAACTCCTAGCAATCATTGGGAAGAAATTGAGGCATACAAACTCAATTTTGATAGAATATTAAACATAATTTAAAAACAATTGAAATTGTATATTTCAGCACTCATGTCCCTGTACTCAAATATATTTTTGAATAATTATATATATATATATATATATATATATATATATATATATATATATTAGTCATTATAGTGACCAATTTATATACTAATTTTGAAAAATAAAAAATTATTAGTTACTAAATTAATCACTTCGGTAACTAAAATATTATTAAAAATCGATTTAGAAACTAAGTTATTTCGGTAGCTAAAACCTGGATCGCTAATTTTTAGTGACCAATTTCTTTGGTAATCAAAACTATGATAGTTAATTTTAAAAACTATTTTAGTGACAAACTATAACTTTTTATTTATAATAGTGATTAATTTAGTAACCAATAATTTTTTATTTCATTAATTGGTATCAAAATTAATATAATGACTAACAACTTTTAATTACTACAATTGATTACTAGAAAACATTTTCTTGTAATATATATATATATATATATATATATATATATATATATATTCGAGTTAACTAATTACTAATTGTAACATAAATGATTAATAGCTGAGAATTATTAACTTGAATGAATTATAATTATAAGTTATTTATTGAAATAACTTGGTAAAAAAAAAGAAGAAAATATACATATTTATATTGAGAGAGGAAAATAGTATGAATTAAAGTAATCGCTTATACTTGTATTTTAAATTGGATAATGACATTTTGACAATCTTTTTATAACCTAAGATAACATTTTTTAAATGATTTTAAAATATAAAAAAAAAATTAAACGATGATTAGATTGTAGAAAAAGTTATTAAATTTTAGTCATTAAAAAAATATTTTTCTTTTAAATTAGGTAAAATTTAATCTATAAGAACACAGTCTAATCTAATCTGCGTTAAGTCATTTCATCTTTATATGTTGAGTGATGAGTTTAATATAAAACTCATTTGCATGTTGAGTGTTGAGTGATGACTTATACCCAATTCAAAACTCATTTGAATAATTATATTATGGACAATTATGTTTTGAATTAATTTGGGCAAACTTATCATAAATTGACTTATTGCCCTATTTAAAGATTTTAATTAATTTTTGTGAAAATTCTATTATATTTTATTTAAAATTATAATTAAAAAAATATAAATTTTAACAATTTTTTTAAAAATTTAACTCAATTGAATAAATCCAATGTAATCCTAATCGAATGAAAGTAACATAAAAAAATGAAAAAACTCATCCAAGCTGTAAATAATAAATTTGTCAAAATCTTACTCAATCCAACTGACATGACCCTTAAATTTTATTTATTACCTAGTCAATACTTAAATGCCTCAAATTAGAATTAAAAATAATAACATATTTATAAATTATTATTAATATATCAATAATTAAATACTATAAAATAAAAATATAAGCATTTATATTTATAAAAAAAGTTTATGCATTTTTTACTAGCACAGCCGCGGACCATAGTAATTGGCTTCCTAAATTTTTTAATATTTATATAAATAATATATAATTTAAATTAATTTTTTCAAATTTTTATATAATATATTAATTTAAAGATTTTGACACGTCTAAATTATTCACTGATACCAACAATAAAATAAGTTAAATAAGTTTTAATTTATAGTTTGAATACTTCACGTGCATTTATAATTGTGTAATATATGGTTATTCATAATAAAAAATTATTAAACTGCATTTTCATTTATAAACACAGAGTGCATCAGCTAAGCTAACCTCATTAAATAAATGGTCAACTTTCATTTTCAAGCACGTGTTGTTTGACTAATATTTATTTTTTTCTTTTTATTTTATTTGCAGCGTACTTCTTGGGGCACAAATGTCTAGAAAACAAAGGCAAGAGACTGGCCAGATCAAATAATGTTTTCCATTTGACACTGCCAACCAGATATTAAACAGAGTTAAAATCTATAAATAAAAACTTTAAATGATTAAAAACAAAACTTCATTATATTTTAAATATTTTATAAATTCGTGTATTTTTAATTGAGTTTTTCTTAAAATTTTGTATTTATTAAATATTTAAAAAATTTACATTTTTAAAATTAAGTACTTACTATTAATATTTTTTATTAATCAAATGACATTGATCGTTATTTTCATCGGTTTACTTAGTTTTGTGCTAGTATTAAACGAGCAATTTTATGATTAACATAATAAACGAACCTCTATACTCTCTTGTATTTACATTTTTATTTTGTTTGCCTTCGTTTTCCAATAATAAAAGTCACGAGTTATGTTAATTACAAAACTACATCATTTATCGACTCGACACAAAATAAAAATAAGAGTTAAATATGTTTTTGGTCCCTCAAGTTTTAGCGAAATTTGGAATTAGTCCCTCATCAAAACTTTTGACTAATTTAGTCATTCATCTTTCAAAATGCATGAATTTAGTCTTTATAACCAAATTTTGTTAAGTTTATCTACCGTTTCAAACGCATTTCATGATAATATTTAAATTATTTACACTGTTTGACACATTTTTGCTTCAATATTAACTTAAATACTATCATGAAATGTGCTTGAAACGTCAGATAAACTTAACAAAATTTGGTTAAAAAGACTAAATTCACGCATTTTGAAAGATGAAGGACTAAATTGGTATAAAGTTTTGATGAGGGACTAATTCCAAAATTCACTGAAACTTGAGGGATCAAAAACATATTTAACCCTAAAAATAACATACGGAGACAACCGACTCCGACTAAAAAAGAATAAGAAAATAATCATATTATCCGATTAGCTGAAAAATTAAAAGATAGAAACTCAATTAAAAAATAAATAATTTTTACATACTTAATTAACTAACAAATTTTAATAAAAATTCAATTGTCAATACTCAAAATTTTAAAACTTAGTTAAGAAAAAATAAATAAAACTTATAATTCAAGACATGACACTCATGTCTATTATTCAAAAAAAAAATATATAATATAAAATAATTTAAAACTCACTTCAATAATGTACTGGGTAGAAAGGACATCTTCAACCACCACATATGCCTCAGATCAAAGGGCTGAATATACTCCAATCCAAGAAACATGATAGGGGCAACAACCGAAGAGAAACTTTAATACGTCTGAACCAAAAAAATATACATTACTAATTAATATAAGAAGCTGGGAGAAGAAACTTCGGTCTAACATCACTCAACTATGCTAAGGAGCTAGGAAAGGAAACCTCGACCTAACATCACTCAGTCACGCTAAGGAGTTAGGAGATGAAACATCAGCCTAACATCACTCAGCTACGCTCAGGAGCTGGGAGATGAAACATCGGCCTAACAACACTAAGCCATGCTAAGGAGTAGGGAGAGGACAACCTTGGCCTAACATTACTAAGCCATGCTATGGAGCGGGGAGAGAAAACATCGACCTAACATAGTCATGCTAAGGAGCTGGGAAAGAAAACCGCAACCTTAAGTGGATGGAAAGTAAGGAAATGACAACCTTAGAGGAAATCAAAATTTCTGTACTAAAGTACTAGAAAAGTTGGTTGATAATACAAATCCTCGTTGACCAATTAAAAGATAAGAAAAGAGGTTTAAAGTAATAAAAGTTGATTAGGAAAATACCAAAGCCAATAGTCGTAACAAACCCTAGGCCCATAAAGTTAGACTCATTAAGGTAGTATAAAGACATTGTTCACGAGGTGAAATGATTTATTCATTACTATTAATGTTTTATCTATAATGTCTAAAAAAATAACTTGGGCGTTAATGGCTTTGCAGGCTTCCCGTCGAGATTACCCCGTTGGAAAGAGATATTTTCGAAGTAAGCACACAATATATTAATATAGTTTATTTATGTTAAAAAATAAATTTTAAGTCTAATTCAATTTCACAAAATGAATTTATTTGCTAAGATTTACATCCAATTATATATTTAAAGTTGATCTTATCTTGTGAAACTTCTAAAATAGTTTGGCTTTCTAAGAGTTTATCTACATTTTTGTACTGTTATCTTACTTATAATTTATAAATAATAAAATTCCAATTTTTATTTATTTATTCAAAAAAATATTATGTATTAGTAAATTGAATAAATTAATTAATACTTTTATTTATAAGAATCTTTATCAAATTAAAATTATTTTATTATAAAAATATTCAAAACAACATAGAAATGTGTTATTAATGTAATTTCAAACTTAAGAACATAACTAAACCAATAAAATATCATCTCCCTATTCATACGAGTAACTTTCGATACCCAATTATTAATTATCTCTTTTATATGCTGAGGACTAACACACTATCACAACATGAAATCACATTCCATGAAAAATTTGTCGCTACCCACATCCCATGCCATTTCAACATCATCAAACATGACATCCATAGAAAACAAATTAATGTACATACAAGCAATATTATATTAAATGCAACCAATTAGGCCCTTAATAACTCGCTAAATCATCACGTCTTTTAATTCGTAATATAGACTAAAATTAAACAGTAGACCAACTAGTTATATTTTAAAAATTAACAAGAAAAGGAACGTTTGATATTTATCTAAGTACTTGTAAGACAAAATAATAAAAAATTACTTTAAATTTCCTCATAAACACCAATTTTTAGTAAGTTAAATGATAGAGTTATAGTTTAATCTATTTTACTTTTAGTTTGTTTTATTTGTAGAAAAATTTGTCCAAACAAAGTTAAAGACGTGAAGGGGATTCTTTCATGGGTCAATTTTTATAATTTAAAGAAAAATAAAACACGACTTAAGTTTGTGAAAGTGAAACCCCTACATGTTTAGTCTTATTTTAGCGTAACTTAGGTAACAAACAAAAATTTAACACATCATTTGTAATTTCAATTAGGTTAAACCTCTATCTACATTGTGATATAATTCATTATGATTTGACCACTAGATTGATGCATGTGCTATGTTCCCCATTGGATATGTAAAGATATTTTTTTCTGTTAATTACTTACACTTCTCTAATTTTGGAAAACGACAATTGAACAAATTGTTTATTCAATCAACATTACTTTTCTTTGATAAACTGTTACTAACATCATAAAAAACTAAACTCGTGATCAATATTTCTTCTAATAGAATTTATATCAACTAAAAATAAGATAAGTTTGCAATATATAAGTAAATAGTTTTGTATGTAGGACTAAGAACATCCCAAACACCATTCTCTTAGCTAAATCGGTTTTTTTTTTCTTGTGTACAAGTGGCTCTAGTCTTCTTTAGTTCCATTCGATTCTTAATGTCCAGTCGGCTACCTGTCAAAGGCACTCTAACGCTTAAGTTAGTGTTCGATTTATTAAGAGTTCAATAAATATAATAAATGTAACGTGATCTATATTTATAAGTCTTCTTTCTTTTTTGATCAACAAAGAATAAATAATTAAAAGAACATTTGTGTGATGCTCTAACCCATTACAAAAATAGACCTCGTACATGTAGGTGCAAAAGCTTGGCATCGTACTATTCTAACACAAAAACCAACACAATCAAGGATCAAACATCCTATATTTATAAGCCTTCTAGTGGGCCTCTTACCTTGATGATGGCCTAATAGTTGTCCAATCACATTTTAATCTTAGTTTAGCTTAATAATTCCACAATTAGTTCAAGATTTAACCTTTTCTCAGGATTGGACTGAACGGTTGACTATCATCGCTTACCTTTTTAAGTTCATCTTTTAAAATGATATTAGAATCGTCTGAAACTTATTCTAACAAGATTTATTTGTTAGATTTATTGTACTAATGAAGTATTATAAATTGAATTAATCTTAAAATCTACTTCTTATTATCTTCTTTCAAATATATTATCAAGGCTGACAAAAACTGTGTAAAATTTTCATGTTGATATTTAAATTGAGGGGCACTACCTTTTCAGAGTTCGTGTAGGCACCTCTACTATTGAAACACTTCATTCACGACATCAAAGACAAAATATAGTTAATCAACACATCACTTTCACATCTTAACTTTCCTTAATGGTTTTCAGTTTGCCACTTGATCTGGTTCACACAAGTGGAACAATTTGATCAGAATCCAAAGATGCTTATACTTTTCTTACTTGAAAAGATTGAAAGGTCATAAGATTGGATTTTTCCCTCCCATTTTCATGCCATGACGCTGACCTTAAAGGTTAAACTACCACTCAGACTTCTCCAAAATTCAAACATTTCAAATCACGCCAACGACAGTTGATTCAAAATCCACTGGTTGCTTCTGTTTATTTTTCATAAATTGTGTTAGTAACAGGTTAAATCTTTGAAATGAATCACGAAAGAAAAAAAAAACGTGTACTTTTTCTTTGGAACAAACGTCTGTTAAACTAAGAAGTTTGTCGCATAACTTTACCTGTTAGAATATTTCATAAGAAAGAAAAAAAGTTCCAAACCAATTAAACGACCCTATCATGTATCTACGTAATCCCAAATGAACCATTCCAGATTAGGGTGACTCATTTTCACTATGAGACAACATGAGTGGCTTTTGGAAAAATTAAACAAAGCGTCACTGTTGTACAGTTTCATGCACGTGATTAAAAAGTATATATAGTTATTGGATATAATTTTATTTTTTTTGTGAAAACCTTAATAAATAGTTGACAATGCTGACTTTTGAGCATGGTGGAGCTCTAGAATATTCAACACAGTTACATTTGTTTTCTTGTTAGAGATAAAGTTCACAGGTGACATGAATTTTATTAGGCTGGCATGTGGGTTTATTTATTTATTTATTTTATTAACAACTTTTGTAATACTATGTTTGGAGCAATGACCCACGTTGTTGAACAGTCTTGTTCAACATTGGCCACTGGTTAGAGCTAGGTGTAAGAGGAAACCAGTCTATATATTCTAGTTTATGTGAGAAATTGTTATATGAACTGGGACAATTATTTATAAAGAAAAAAGTTAATTAATATATTTTCTTACATATTTGTATATATATATATATTTTTATTTAATTATGTCTAATAATTTTATCATTGTATCAATCGGCACATTCTTTTGTTTCAGATTAACTGAAGACAATCAATGAAGTAGAGAATCTTGCCGTCTTAATTAATGAAAAAAATGAAAGCCAGAATCAAGTGCGACATGTAAAATTAGATGCACCACAAAAATAAAATTATATATCCGTGAAAAAATGTTGATTAGATTTGTTGAAAAAAAAATGTTTCTATAAAACTGACAAATGAGTATAAATATTATGCATTTAAATTAAAAACAGGAAGTATCAAATTAAGCATTCATACCAAGAATCGGTACGGACCTATAATAATTGTATTTTGGTTAAACAAAAATTATGGATGTGTTTGTCTTCATGATTCTATTTGATAGCTATATGCTACCAAGAAGGTTCAATAATTATGATAACTACTATTACCGTCTGATGGAAGTAGAGAGATGTACAATCATATTTTATGAAATATTTCTTTTAAATTTGATAAAAATATTTACAAGAAAAAGATTTTTTTTTGTTATTTTTTTTAAAAATTTTAATTGGCTGATAATTCTTTCATAAATAATTACTTTTCATAAAAACTTATGTTTTCTAAAAAAATAACAGGAAATATGAGTTTTTTAATGGTGATATATAATAATTATTGAATTTCTGTCTATATTTTTATGATATATTAATCTTTATGATCGTTGATTATGTAAAATAGGATGGTAAATAAGATACACATAACCAAGTTTTGTAGTAGTAATTGGAAAGACACAACAATGTTGTTAGAGATTATGTATGCAAAGTATTCAAGAGTCTGAACATAATTACTTGCTAACCAATTGAGAGAGAGGATTGTATCGTTGTTTAATGAGAATGGTGTAAGTTGTAAGTAATGTCAAACTTTATTATTATGTTTAGGGTAATATTGAGCAAGAAATCTTTTAAACAAGTTATATCTTTGTTTGATTTTTGTTGTCTTGTCTTGGGTGGGTGTACTTTGATACTTATTTTTTCATTGAAAAAGACAACCAAGTGAGACATTATGAAAAGTTGTATAATAATGTGGATATTAAACTTCGTTGTAGTACACTTTGTTCTATAATTTTTTTTTATTACTCATATCTTACAAAATCATGTCTTCCTTGTGTGGTTATTTGTATTTGAAAGTTTGTGGTTTGGATATGTTTCTTAGTTTTGGTAGTCTCCATCTCGGTAGGTAAGAGTATACAAAAGATACTTTAATACTCAAATTAGTATGTGTGGCTAATGGTTAATGAAAATAAGATGAACAAAATAATATTAATAATAAATACATTAGGCTATTGTCTATTTATATTATCTTTAATGACCTTTACCTAAATAGATCTTGAAGATAGATTCATATCATTCTTTAACCATGATGATAATTTTTAGATGTTTATTATCATTTGATTTATCATGTAAACATTTTATATGATTATATCAAGGCATTTTCAATCCTATCTTATACTTCTCAATAAAACTAATACTTTTCAATCTTGATTGGTACATCTCAATCTTACTTAGTACATTTTTACAAAATAGATACTTACACTAATAGAAATTCTTATATTACATGAGATTTTTCTTGTAAATTTGTTAAAAAAATTTGTAAGAAAAGATTTTTTTCTGTCATTTCTTCTAAAAATTTTAATTGCCAGGTAATTCCTTTGTGGGTAATTATTTCCTACAAAATTATAAAATTTGTAAATATTTCCTACAAAATTTGTTACGAAAAGTGTTTTATACAAAATATTTTGCAACAAAATTCATAGCAATTTCTTGCAAATTTTTTTTCTTAACAAAATTTGTAAGTATTTCCTACAAAAAAAAATTCAAAACAAAATTGACATAAAATATGAATTTTTTTTAGTAATGTTATTGACAAGATTATTGTTTTTCAGTTTTGCCTAAACTTTCTCGATTTTTCATGGTACTTTTCGACAAGACAAATATTTGTCAATAAGTCTAATATTTCTTAACATTACTTGGTACTTCTTAGTCTGGTACATATTTTTTTATTAGTAAGATTATTGTACCTCTTATAATGAAAGTTATAAATAAATATTTTTATTTGAATATTCACCATGGAGGATTGAAATGCGGCCTAAATCTGGATTTAGTAATTTGTCTTTTATATTTAAATTTTTAATTCATTTTGATTTGTAATTTTTTTTTTGAGTCTTTTTTTTATAAACGAATCAATCGAGGTCTTATTTTTGTAAAAATAAAAAAAAAGCACTTCATGTAAAATTGGAGAATTCCAAAATAAAAATTGACTTAAATTTTGGCACATAATCCTTCCAAATAATATTAACACCAATTTTAAGAAATGGATCACATTAAATTTTTTTTATAAAAATAAAGACTTAATAAAAAAATATAAGAATCAAATTAAATCATAATTCTAAATATATCAACAAAGTTACTAATTAAACCATTAAAATAGGCTTCATGAAATGCCCCCACATACCGAAACATACCTCTCACACTTCTTTTCAGAATTGGTGAATGCATCTCCCCCTACCCATATAGAAACTACTTTCCTTTATACCCATACTTTTTTTCCATAACGTTACCTCAATCAGTCATTTGTTTATTATTGCTTCAGATGGTGACCCCATCTATATCATCACCAGGTGTTTCAAAATCTCCCCCACAAACGTCTCTATCAAACTAAAACTTATCATTTTCTTTATAATTTCTTGTTAGTTTGGTCTAAACCTACTATTCCCATTATTATTAAGCATGTGTTTTTTCAAGTGCATGTTTATTCAAGTGTGAGATCAAAATGTGATTGCATTTCTTTCACCCCTTCTAGTAATCAGAGGATGTTTTCTTATAATTGGTTGCCACTATGGAATGATTTCAGTCGAATCTCAATGCCATGAAAGTGTAGTAGTTTTTGTTTTGATGCCATATGAAAAGTGGTTTCTTGGTACGTGATTGGTTGTGTTCATTGCAAAGCAAAGATCAGGTTCTGAGCCATCACTTCTTGTTTTTTAAACCTAGGGGTTCAAAGATCCTAGAACAAGATAAGGAAAAAGAAAACTCAGTGGAGTTCAATAATTAATTAAGTGCATTGAATTTGAAACAGTGGCAATAAACTTTGCCTCATACAGTTAATACAGTAGGATACAGCATACCAATATCGCCCCCAAAATTATGGTGCACTTCTCACTGTCATCAATTGGTAATGTGGGGACACAAATCTCTCATAGTTACAGAAGTAGAAATTTTGTGGAACACTCAAATTCAGCCATTAACATACATATATCAACAGTTTTTTTTTTTTTCCTCACATCAATTCCATATATATCTATATATTATCCAATTATCCTCTGGGGTTTAACTTTTTAGGCAAATTTTTCAGACAAGTTGGTGTCTAGGTACAGGATTTACATATCTGAATATATATGAAGAGATTATTTGTTTGGCGCACATACATATTTATGATTATTACTACAATCCATGCAATGTTCTTGATAACGATGTATCATCTTGGAGATTTCAACGATTCCACATGAGATTTTCCGCATGGTCCTCTCAATCTGATGAAGAGTCTGTATTCATCGAAGGTCATGGGAGTGTATAGTGCAGGTTTTTCTGGATTTACCAACTCCTTCACTGGCTCTATGGGTATGTCACTTTTAGGGTTGTAGAAAAAAGCAAGAGAAACCCTCTCTTTGTTTGAATTCACCATCACCCTGTGCTCCACACTCTTGTAGTTTCCATTGCTTAGAACCTTCTCAAAAACAGAATAAACATGTACAAATTAGTACGATAAAAGAAACGACCAAAACCTAACGTTAAACTTCAATTGAAAGTAACATCGTCATGCAAACCAAAATCAGACGCAAAGATCCACGTCAATGTCGTACCACGGCGTTGATTAAGCAAAATATGCACCTAATATGTTTTTGAGGATAATTTTTTAAAACCATCACTAATTCATGCGGTGGTTGTATGCTATTCACTCTTTTTTAAGGCAAGACAGAAACAACAACGTCATGCACTCGTTATTATGTGTTCATTTGCATTTTTATTTTATTTTTACATATTGTACTGTGTTTTTTAAAATTTTTTATATTAGAATCTAAACAAGGATATAGATTACAGGTATCTAAACAGTACTCTTATATAGCTGAAGTATATATATCAATTATTGGAGCGTGCTATAACCTTTTTTTAGTAGTCAACATAATTTACATATATTGCATGCTATACAGTCATGGCAGAAATAATATTTTACTAGGTGCAAAATGTTTGGTCTTTTCAACCATGTCAAAAATCCAATTATGTAATAGTAAATATATTTATATATGATAAGGGTATATGTCACAAGCTTATTTAGAATGTAAAAGCACAACTCAGCTTATGGCATGAAATTATTTGTTTAGAAATGTCATGCCAAATAAAAGAACGACCTTATCGTTCCCGTGGCCAACGGGCCAAATGTTTATCCATTTTTATGTGTGCACGATGATTCTCAAACAGTGAAAAGAACGTTCTTTATGATAAATATCTCTTTCTAGTTCCAATCACACTATCTCTAATATGCATTATATTTTAATTAATGATTTAATTTGCTTTGAAAAGGGATCTTCACTGAGGAAAACTAACGAAACAGTGAACCACGTAAATATTGGCTTGTGAAGTATTGTGACGTCAATGTGTGAACTAAGTAAATATAATTAAGAATTAATATATTTTTCCAAAATAAACAAAACCGTACGTGAAATGAGATCATGTGTGTGGAGAAACATTGAAAAGGCCACATGCATCCAAAAATCCGACGAGGGACAAAACTAAAAAAAAAAAATCAACACCACAACTTGATATGTCCCTCCATGTGACAGATGCATGTATCATGAATTCGTAGCCAAACATTCTTAACAAGGATAATTATTGACAGACACAGAGAGAGAAAGAGAAAGAAAGAGTATTCACCTGAATTTGGTCACCAATATTGACAATAAAAGCATGGGGAAGAGGCTTCACCGTGATCCACTTGTCGGCTTTTCGGACTTGAAGACCAGGAACTTGGTCATCTGAAAGTAAGAGAGTCATGCCCCCAGGATCTGAGTGAGAAGACAAACCCAACGTCAATTCTGGTCGTGGACACTTCGGGTAATAATTCACCCTCATGCATGCTCCCACATCTTCTCCTCCGAAACCTTTCTGAAGCACTTCCTCTTCCAATCCTAGGTTTATCGACAGAACCTTCATCAACCTCCCACATAGCTTCACCACCTCTCTTCCATACTCATCGCACACTTCCCTGCATCAGTAATGCAAATTTTACTCCACAATTCATTCTCTCAATACAAAAACCAGTTTATGTATCACGCATGCATGTTTGATTCCGTAAAAACATGATTTTTAAATATTGATATGAAGTTTTGTTGATATATATATATACCTGGAAGAGGGAGGCTGAGAGGGCCATTTGTTGCAGTCCTTCAAGGACAAGGGAAGGTAATGAAGAAAATAGTAATCACTCCAATCAAGAATGGCACCTTTCTCGATTCCAAGCCTGCTACCATAGCCTTCATAAGTTTTTGGGGAGTTTGCATATTGCTGCTTCACCTCCACAGGCAAGTGAAAGAACTGGCGCCAAGTTTCCCTAGCCATGTCCATCAACTCAGGACTCACCCCATGGTTCACGATTTGGAAGAAGCCCCACTCATTACAGGCCTCGGAGATTTGGCTCAGAGTGGAGGCCCGGGCTTCGGGCTCACCATAAAGCCCAGCAAGGTCGATAACTGGGATGTTGGCATCATCGTCGAGAACAGCAGAAGATGGACGGTCACTGATGGGCTTGATATATCTATCAGGGATTGAATCCGTGCACCTTTCGGACAGGGACTGAACCCGGACTATTGGCTCGGGCCAATCTTGCGGGCTACTGGTTTTCGTCATTTTTGCTACAACAAAAAGGTTTATTTGTGGATACTATGAAACATAATACGATGGACATATATATATACATGTGAGGAAGTAATATGAAACAAAAAGTGTTGATTTCGTTGTAACAGTTGGGGTACGTGGTTTGTGAGAAGGAGAAAGAGGTGGGCGCAAGTAGTGAATGAAACGTGGAATTCGTGGGGATTTGATAGGTGTGAATGCTTGATAAGGTAATGCAAAGAAAAATAAGATGAGACAATTTAGTGGGTATTTTTGCAATGGTGGGGGAGGGGTGGGGTGGGGTGCGGTGGCAGGTCTCGCTGAAGTTGACGTAAATGAAATTAAATTAACGTAAACCCTATCTTATATGTAAAAAAAAAAAAATGTGGAAATACAATCACAATAATAATCCTTATTGTCTGCGTGCATAGCTATATCATTAATTCATACCATCGACTTTTTAATAATTTATTTTATCCTTTTCTTCTTTTCCATTTTATATTAACGAATAGACTCTTAAGTCTAAAATCTTACAAAATCTATTTATAATATATATGAATGATCTGGTTATGGACTCATAGTATTTTTTGATTAAACAATACAACCAACAAAAAATAAATTTTGATAGATTCAAATTTATGACTCTAATATCATATTAAAAAGTGAGCTATTTTTAAATATAATGCAACCTTATAACATTATCTTATAAGGTAAAATTTCCACACAAATTTAAATTAACTTTATTTATAATCAATCTAAGACTTCAAACACACAGGTGCATTATTCATACCTTTTGTCTAACTTTCGAAAAATCATACCCTATGGATAAAAATGGAGAGCTAGAAAGGTAGGTTCAAGTTTTTCATCTCTATCACTGAAATTTAAAAAAGAAAAAAAGAAAAGTCAGTCAAATCTTCATATTTAACATGTTAGAATATTTGTCTGGTCTTCGTCCTTTCATGGAACAAATGGTTATCTATGTTAATATCTTGGTATTCTTAAAATTTTAAATATTTATTAAATTCTTTTTGATAAAATTATTATAAGAAAATAATTTAATATTATTAAGTATTTAATGCTGAATTCATATATAAATATTTTTCTCCAATATTAATTATATAAATAAAAGCAATCCAAATTATTAAATAAAAGTTAATATAAATGTTTTAAATTATTTTAATAATTTAAAACATGAGTGAATATAAAACATGGAAGCATATGTGTATATATTTATTTCATTCTCCTACCCAATTTAAAAAATATGATATTACGTATTTAGTAAATATTATAGTTTCTTATATATTAAAATAAAGATGAATTTAGGACAATAATCTTAAGAAAGCGTTCATTTAGCATCTCTCCTTATCATCAATCTCTTACAAACGAATGTAGATCTCCATGTCTCAATATTCTTAGAAAGTAAGAGTTGTATTCACCCCCACAATTTGATATATACACGTGCTCTACTATTTAAAAATTGTGAATGAGATTGGGTGAGAATAACATCAATTTTTCATTTATAATGAAAAAATAGTTGTGAAAGGGAAAGTGAAAGTCATATGATTTAACAAACAAAAGCTTATCCTTTAAAAATCGAAACAAACGGATGAGATGTGAGGTGTTATTAGATATGTCAAAATGGGTCAGGTCTGTCGGGTCAATCTGTCAGTCCGCCAAAAAAAGGGTGAGTCGGGTTGAAATTTTTAGCCCGCCAACCTGCTGTAACCCGGTCTGTCTAACCCACCAGTTTAGCAAGCCAAAACGGGTCAGTCCGTCCTGACCCGTCAACCTGTTTCTTTCTTTATGTTTAAAATTAAAAATAATAAAAAATAATACTTTTATATATTATATAAATAAATTTATATATATATATATAATAGATTTATAAACAAAAATTAAAAAAATTAAAGCAATTATTGAGGAAGAAGGTGACGAAACCAAAGATTGGTCCAAGTTGGAAATTTTGGAAATTACGTTGGATTTTTCGAATGTTAGACAAAGGGAGATGAATAATTAAAGCAAGGAGAAGTACAAAATAAATTATTAAAAAATTATGTTTCTATATCTGTAATAGTGACTCAAGGATATAATGAAATTTTTATAAAATACAGAAAGAAAAAATGATGTTGCTAAAAACGTCTAGTACAACTAGTACAACTGACTAATGTAATAAATAATACATGTGTTATAAGTCACTGGATACAAGACATGTTATATGTTACTGAGATGAAACACCAAAAAATTTCCTTTAAATTGCTAAGTTTGTTTATAAATATGTTTCGGAATACATATACCTAATAATTTCACATGATTTAGGAATCGAGACCAAATACATTTAAAATATTTATTCTTTTTTCATTTTTCGAGATGTTTTTAAAAATAAAACTGTGACAAATTTACGGTCAGAACATTAGTATCGTCATTAAGAACAAAAATAAACAATTATCAAAAAATGCGGAATTGATATTAACGATATTGTTTAACTTGCGATTGAGACAAAATATTTTCAAGAGATAAAAAATAATAATTATATAAGCATTTGTACAAATTAAAATTATTATATATACACTACAAAAAAAAATTTAAATAACAACTAATTTTAAAAATAAAAAAATATTTGATTATTATAATAACTAATTTATAAATTAAAAATCTTTAATTTTTAAAGCAGTCATATGAATAAAATGGTATAATTAATTATCAATTAAATTTAAATTAGTAATTAACATTAATTATTAAAATTTTAATAAAAATAATAATAACTAAAGATTAATTTATAATTTAGAAATAAATAGAAGTTAACTTTAATCGGTAACGACTTTTTAAGAGAGGCAGGAATTGTCTTATGGAGGTTTAGATTTTTATTTTTTATGTCGACATAGTTGGATTGAAAGGGATGGCCCATATATTTTTCCGGCGCCGTGAAGAACTTCATTTAACTTTGTGAACACCAATTTTCTGAGTTCATCAATTATCGTAGCCTCCAATATTTTGAAATTTTTGTTATGGGACTTTTATTGAAATGATTCACGTGTATAAACTTTTCCTTTCCAAAACCAATATGTGCTAAGTACTTAGAGTGGTCCACACCCTGCCTACTTATTCTATCTTCACTGCTTATATAAAATTTATATTTTTTTCTTTATCTAAATATTTAATTCTTGCCTTTAATTTTAATTCTTTAAATATTATTAATGTATGATCGATACCTGACATTAGTGGTCATATAATCCTTGGACAGTACATAGGATGGATGGAAAAAGATCTTACAACATCACATCTTCTATGTCACAGCATTCCAAAAATTCTAAAAAATAACCGGTGATATATTTGTAATTAAAATATTAAAAAATGATGTCGATTCTTATTGTAGATATTTAAATCAAATTTGAAATCGTTATTTTTGTAACAAGTATTAATTGACATCGTTTTTTTTTCTAAATAAATGTCGATTAACATTTGTGTACTCTAAAACTGCCCTCAAAATATTTTATGACGTCAAGCACGTTCTCATCTCATGTTAAACTCGTTTTGATATTCATTAAATTCATTCAAATATTTTGAATTTTTTCTCTCAACTTTGTAGTAACAATACATGTTATTATAATTATTTGGTACGGTCACTCTTCGTAAATATCGTCAGATAATATTTTTTTTACAAGAGATTATGATGATAACATCTTTTAAAATATTTACAGTATTTAATGAAAATTATTTTTAAAATTAGTTAAAATTAAAATATTAAAAGAATTAATATATATATATATAAAATAATAAAACAAGTAATGGTAAAGACGGTGATATTTATAGAGAGTGACACTTTAAGATACTAGCACATCAGAAAGTTAAACCATCGTACTTAATTATAATTATAGAAATTCAATTAAAAAGTTTTAAGATTTGAACGACTCAATCAACCATAAACATTTACAAACATAATTATTAAGAATTTATATGAAAGTTTTCAAATTTATCTGGGACTCAAAATATAATTAAGTCTATTAATAATTATTTTTATCACTTTTAAATAATATTTTAAGTAAAGCTAACTTAATTACGTCCAACTCCTTGGATAATCTTTCAAAAATAAATCTTATCAAATAGATTATATTTTTGGCAGCTTTCGGAATAATGAGAATTATTAATTATTGTTTACTTTGAGGTTTATATATTAAAACCACAAAAATACTAACATATTTTTAATGTACTTTGTAAAACATTTTAATTGTCGATTGAATATATATCAAAATTCAAATGATATGGTTTTATTAATTAATCTTACTTGTAATACTATGTTGTTCCATAAAGTTTACTCAATAATATATGTGTATGTGTGTGTGAAATGTGTAAGCATTTTTGTATATGTTAATATTGGATTTGGATAAATTTTTGTCATTTATTATAAAGTAATTTACACTCATGTCAATTTTATAAAATTGTCTATACGGTAAAGATTACTTTTACAAAATAATTTGGATGTAGCTCAATTTTATAAAATTTACTAAAGTTAGAATTTTCTTTTAAATGTTATGTATTTGGCATTAGTTGTCGTACTTTTGGATTATTATTTTTTCTAATATTATTCTCCAACCACTTAATTCTTTTGAACCTAAATATTTGATGGGAATGTTAGTTTATTAGTTATTGACTTGTTGTTGGGACATATTTTTGCAACAGTAATAGAAGAATCCATGACTTGAGAGCCGTGTATTACTAGAAATGATTTGTAATCCAAAAACTCATCATATCAATAACAAATTATTTTACACCTTTTTCACATTTAAAATGCATCTAAATTTAAATAAAGTATACAATAACAATAATTAATTTTAACAATACACGCAATCTAACCATGGATAGTTTTAACAATACACTTAAAAAACATGCATAGTTTTACCATTTTATATCTAACCACACCTCATCCATTCAATAACAAATACTACTCCAATCTTCAAACCGCGGTTTCTTTCGCTACCTCCAACAATTTTGTCAGCATTTCCAATTATTTTCAAACTTCTTTAAATAACCTTTTAACTTTGAATAAAACTACTAAATAAACGTCATATCCGATTAAAAAAATTAGAGTTAAATATGTTTTTTTCTTAAAGTTGAAGTGATTTTTGAAATTAATTTCTATTCAAAATTTATATTAATTTAATTTTTTATTTTTAGAAATGCGTGGATTTAGTTTTTATAATTAAATTTTGTTAAGTTTATTTGACATTTTAAACATATTTTATGATAATATTTGAGTTAATATTTTAAGCGAAAATGTGTCAAACGGTGTAAACAATTCAAATACTATCATGAAATGCGCTATCAACTTAACAAAATTTGGTTAAAAGGACTAAATTTTTGCATTTTTAAAGAAGAATGATTAAATTAGTTAAAATTTTTGAAGAGTGATTAATTTCAAATTTCACTAAAACTTAAGAAACCAAAAACATATTTAACCCAAAAAATTATTTTCACTTAGATAATTTCTTTAATTGAATTTCGACATCTGATAATTTCATTTTTAAGAATTTATATTATTTAGCGGATCAAAATTAAAAGACTATTTTGGAAATTTAAAAAAAAAAAATTGTTGGAGGTGCAGGAGAAACGGTGTCTTCAAAGTTATAAAACCCTACTTCAGAGAGACCCATAACTATTCTCCACTTTTGTTGTTGGGCCTTTTTCTTACTCTTACATGATTTTTAACTGCACTTCCCATAATTTCAAAATTTCTATTTTTAAAACCGAAGTTTCATAATAAAATTTTCAGAATAAAAAATTTAGAACAAGTGTTTTGAAACATAAAATATATTCTAGAAAAAAAATTCTCTTAAAATCAAACTTTCTCTCTTCTTCCTTTGTAAAATTTCTCTTAAAATCAAACTTTCTCTCTTTTTCTTGCTTTGTAGTGAAGAACAGGTAAACCGATAATAGTGATTATGGTGAGAACAATGATAGCACTGGCAAAGTGTAATGTGGAAGAATATTTTATACCTTTTGTTTTGATAAATTTATACTCACGTACTAAGAAAATAGTATGCGAGTATATTATTTTCATATCTTATAAAATTTGTCACACATTTTATTATAATATTTCAGTATATTTTATTATAATATTTTAGTATAGTACTTAAAGAAATTATATTCTTTCATTAATTTTATTTATTATGTTTTTCTTGTATAACTAACTTAATTTTGTTCAATCAAATAAATTTGTGAATTTTATATATAATTTTCAATAAAATTTTATATCTTTGTAGATAAAAGAAAAATTGATTTTTGTCTCTGCATTTTACGATTATATGTCAATTAATTAGTTATCTAGATATGTATATTCTTTTTTCTTTTGATATCAATAAAATTTTACATTTATTTTGTGTTTTCAAAATATGAGTAAACTTGTCTTCTTTTCTATTTGTATTTTGATTGTGAATAAAAAAAATTTTAAAGGAAAAAAGTAAGAAATATAATGCAAATGGTGTTTTTTTCCTTGTTGAAACCCAAAGAAAAAGATAAAAGAAAATTCTAAAAACAAGTTAAACTTATCAATCTTTTCTTTGTGGGTTTCACAGTTAAATAAGAATAACTTGATACAAAACCAAAATAAAGAAGACAACGTTATTTGATTTACATTGATTATTTTCTTTATATATATATATTGTGCACATTGACTAGATTAGTTAAGGGACAATTCATCACTTAAATAATGTTAATAAAAGGTACAAACAAGAGCAGAAATGAAAAATATTGTAAGAGATAAAGAAAAAATAAAGATCAAAAACATAATTTAATTTTTTTTGATGAAAATAAATAGGCTTATCAATGTAACTTAACTATTAACTTATTAGTTATCGGACAACACATGACAAATGCAAGTAAAAAAAACTTAATGTAAAAAGTTTATTTTAGAGAATCCATTCTAAATACGATTAGGGTGCTTCTCCCTACACTTCCAAATATTATTCTGTATCCCAAAAATGACATTATTAATTTTAATAATTTTTCACCTGTCTCGGTGGTTGGGATAATTAAAGTGAATTTACTATGGTTAATATTTATTGTAGTGTTGCACCCCCAACTCTTCACATCCATTTTCTTTCTTCTCCTTCCTCCATTCTCGTTATTTTGTGTTGTCTGGAGTGGAAAGTTAGAAATAACACTTTCAAATGAAAGAGATGGAAAGTTGGGACCACTTCAGACAACACAAAATAACGAGAACGGAGGGAGGAGAAGAAAGGAAACGGATGTGAGGAATTGAGGTGTAGCACTGCAATAAATATCAATCGCAGTAAATTCACTTTAATTATCCCAATCACTGAGACAAGTAAAATATTATTATGGTCAATAATGTCATTTTTGGGTACAGAAAAATTTTTGGAGATGTAGGGAGAAGCCCCTACGATTATACACATTATAAAAAATTTGTTTCAGAAACAAAAGTTTTCAAAAATTCAACCTCCTAAGCCCAGCCCGAAAATTCTATATTCAAAATTAAATTTTCATACTGAACCTGGCCCATCAGTTTTTTCCTATGATTGATTGATGATACTCGATGGAACGGAATAAAATGCAATGAAATGATGAAAAATAAATTAACTAACTATTATTTAAAACATTTGAATAAATGATATATAAAAAAAGGTTACAATCTAATAAATTAAAGTCCTTTGTCAGAATGTTGGTTAAGCAAACTTTTAGGTCAGTGAAACAAAGTAAAAGGTGTTACATTGTTTTGTATAAAACATTCTTATTTTCTTCCTTCATCAGATTTAACTCGGATTCAAATAATTTTTTAATAACTAAGACGCAATCGTCCCATAAGAACTAAAACGCAGTTTTTCTGAGGTATAATTGCGTACAGTGCGAGTGTTATTTTGTTTATGAATGATGACTTTATTATTGGACTAGCAGATGAGAAATTATGGCCAAGCATCAAAAAGGTTTAATTAAGGGAATTTCTTCCTCACCCCATGATCTTTTCATATGTTTACATGAGGAGTTATAAAAGTTTAAATTATATATAATTAAGATTTTCAAATTGTGAAAATATGGAACATATTGTAGATTGCTCAATCTGAATTATATTTTTTAATTTAACAATGCATATCACCATGTGTAATATAGAAATGCATTATGGATTGTGTTATTTCAAATTATATTTCAAAATACTTAATTTTAAAATGTATTTTTAGATTCAAAAATATATTTTGAATTATAAAACACAATGCTAATATAAGATGTTTAAGTTTATATATATATGGTATCGTTTTTATTCAATGGTGCTATGATACTTTTATTTAGTATAAATACAAAATACAGGAATATATTTTTTAGGTGGCATAAGATGCAGGTTATGTTATATTTTCAAAATATATGAACTTTTTACGTTTTAAAATTATTTCAGTTTTTTTTTTCTTTGTAGATTGCCGGCATATTTGCCAAACCCGTGAGGGTGGGCGTGGGCTTGCTAAAAACAAGTTTGCTTAAAGTGTGGACTTTGCAAACCAAGTTTCACATATTGTTTTGCTTGATGCACCCCCTTAATTGCTACATGCATCTCCACAGTTTAAGCGAAAAGTAAAAAGTGCCCTTGATAGGTTGAAGTTTATACATGTCAAAAGTTTGACGTTTTTCAAAATATAAGCATAGGAGTACTAAAGAAACTATCTAAAGAGTTGTATCATCCCTTCCTTGCACCAATCCAACTACAAGATTTACATATGTTTACATAGATTAGGTAATCATTACAAAAGAAAACAAGGCAAACAAGACACAGAGAAAATGGTAAGCTAATGTATAAAAAATGGTTAATCATTCAAAATACAATTACTTAAATCATACAAATTTAATCATCTTATTTCATACAAAGACCTAAAGTTATGACTCAATTATCTAAATACATGCATTAATTTTGGACCTTGGTAAGTTGTGCACTTGTAGTGACATCCAGTGCTCTAAAGCGCGATAGATAAAGAGTTATACTCTATCACACACAAGGTTAGCCCGTTAACGTCTTTGGTTAAGATAAAACCTCTAAACAGTATCTCATGCTCCTCTCACCACACACCTTAATATTCTCCACTTGAGAATTGAATAGTTATTAGAGCGTCATGATAACTTTGAACTGAATCCCCACATCAATGCATATACTAGTGTAGTTTACTACTAATTCTCCTTGAATTAGTCTCAACAATCTCAATTTCATACTACATACCAATCATTTCACAAACAGTTAGTCATAGAAATCACAAAGTCTCTACAAATGATCACTTAACAACTAAAACTACTCATTTTTTGATCAATTCGCTCAACGAGACCATATCCTCGCTAGACAAAAAGTGCACAAATGTCCACTCCTCCAGCAATCAGATGGCTCGTCCAACGAGTGTATCATTAGGACCCTAGGAGAAAAATTCTTTAATAATTCACTTAGCAATGGTGTTTTTCGACCAACGAATACAAAGTCAATAAACTCTTTGACTTTAGATTCCTTAAGCGATTGGGTACTCGACCAGCGACTCCTAAGTTAATAAGCCCCTAACTTTATATTTGCTCAACGAGTCTATTCTCACTCAATGACTCCCAATTCATTGAGCCTCTGGCTTTGGATTCACTAAACGAACTATCCTTCGATTAGCGAGTCTACATAATTCAGCAGAACATGATTCTGCATAATTATGCCTTCCGAGCGAGCAAAGTCTAAGCAATTCAAGAACCTTCACAGATACCAAACACATGCCAAATTTGAATCAACCACAAACATGAGTACCAAAAACTCTCAACAACAAAACCAATCCAGGTGTTTTTTACATGTAACAACCTCAATTTTAAAACATCATGTTTCATACAATCATCTATCATTTCACATATCAACGCACCAACAATTCACAACATCATCATACAGTTTATCAATTCAATATTTTATAACTTTAAAACACTTAAATTAGTTTTCCTTACCTTATGACTCAAATCACTCAAGGAGTATTAAATCTTCCTTATAGCTATCAAGACCCATTACTCAACATAAAGACATACCATACATGACCAGGGAACATCATTACAACCACTAATCAACATATACTAATGAGGAAGACACATAAGCCACATGCGAGCCAAAATCATCACATGCACACAGATCAGCATCAAATCAAGGAAAAATGTGGAAAATCAACTTATTTAATTTAAAAAATTGATCGAACATGAGTGGAAAGTTTACCACATGGATCACCTAGTAGTCTCTGAATTTTCAAATAGATGAACTTATGAATGAAAAATCCAAAATTTAGAGAGAAAAGTAAGGGACCATAGAAAATGTTGTTAGAGAAATGATATGTTTATAAGTAATAATGAAACTCATTTTATTAATTTTCTATTATATTTTAATTTTTTAATATTAAAATAATATAATATTCGTTATTTTAAACACTGATTGGTCATCATTTTCTAGATTCTCACAAAATCAAATTATAGATGGTTAACTAATTTATTTTTATATCATTACAAAATTTCATTTTTATTTCTTCCACACAACTCAAAAGTCTAAGCATTCTCACTTATTAAAAAACAAAGTCATACATTCAAATATAATCTTAATCATTTAAGAAAAATGATATTATTTATGATTTGTCACTTAATCAATTTTTATGGATATCGAAGCTTCAAATATAATCTTAATCATTTAAGAAAAATGATATTATTTATGATTTGTCACTTAATCAATGGAGCTGCATTGCATGAAAATACATTTTAAATGTTTTTGGTTACAGTCATAAAAAATCAATACTTATTTCTTAACAAATCATCACTAAATAATACAATTCTTTTTAATGAATTCTGTGATGTAATATTTAATAGCAAGCTGATTTCATCACATATATTTATTATTCAAATTTGATTGCAAAATCAATAACTCTGTCAATAAAACATACTGACAAATTTAGAGTCGTGCAAATGTACAATTTTTTTATGCTACGAATTATAAAATCAAATTAAAAGTCTCGGTGTTATGAAATATATGCATGTAAATCCAGAACTAAAGTTAAAATAACATTATTTAACAAAATAACTATGTTAATTTTTATTAAAAAGTCTTTAATCTATTAGTTAAAAAAAGTCTCTAAACTTTTGTTTTTTCCAATGTCATTTTTAATTATAATTATGTACATAATTTATTGCTCTCTTGTTCCATTCGACCGCTCTATATTATAAATGCACATTTGTGTAAGACATAAAAATAACAAATTAAAGCAGAACATTTCAATATAAAAATTGAGAAAAATTTAAAACCGAGTTTTGATATAATTAACCACAAGATAAACAAAAGAAATTCTAAACTCCTCTACAAAATCTAAAAAGTTTATTTTTTTACCTATGGATTTAGTTTTTAATCACAATGCCAAACCCATAACTCCCACTTCATTCAACCAAATCCAATTAAGCAACTATAAGCAAAACAACAATAGTTTCTGAACTAAAAAACGTTGGAGCTGGAGCCATGAATAAATAAAAGAAGAAAGGGCAAAAACAATGCATGGAACCAAACCTCTTACGACCACGTCAAAGGTGTCGTCCTGTTTTGTAATTTATAGGTGTGATTGTTGTGAGAGAAATAGGTTTTGATTTTTTGAGGGTAAAGTATAGTGGAAGGCTGAATCAGAAACTTATCTTGTTAGTGCTGAGTGCTCTCTGTCACCCAACTGCGACCCACTCACATAAGTATAACACAATCAAACATTATTATAAACATTTTTATTTTATTTTATTTTTTATACAATACAAAGAGCCAGACACAGAACCAAAACGCGTTCAAACTATTAATGTGTTGAACTGCCATACCCAATACTCATTCTACTGTGGTCCCCACACTCTTTCTCTCTGTCCTAACATAATTATGCAATTATTTTATTATTTTTATTGTTATTATTTAGTTACATAGGTCTTAGAGTGGACTAAGTTTAACTGGAACAACATAAAATTAATGGAGCCAACAAGTGGATTGGGTCACTGTCCCCTTTTTAAAATTTTTTTCTTTTTCAGCAGTGATTATTTTCCACTTTCAATGCTATAAAATTGACTATTCTTTCCCTTAAATCATTCCCAGTAAAATGGAAATGGATTAAGTAGTAAAACTTTCAGAAAATAGAAGATATATAGAATGTGTTTGACAATTTTTATCTAACTTATAGCTTATTTAATTGATTGAAGTTAGTTTATCCCACGTTCAATAATATTTCAAGTAAAATTTTTATTTACTACTTTCTTTGATACTGTATCATTCGTTTTCTTTCACAAATCATATTTTTAATATCATAATATTTCTATTATTATAGTATTTGATATTCAAAATGAATATATAATTTGATGTCAGATAATTTCATTAAATGTAGTAATTCTGCAAGGTCCTTTAGTTCATATAAATGCTCAATGACAAGTGAATGTCATGACATGATAACACAGTTCATGAACTTTCAATTTAATTGCAATAATATAAATAATATAATTGTGCTGTACTTATACCTTGGCTAGAATTTAAATTTCTGCATGTGCAAAATTGAACACACTTTGTTGAGAAATATGAGAGGTTCTTTCACCAAAATAATCACTTAAAAGAATTATTAGCCCGAAATGGATGTCTACAAACCTTATTTATAACCTATGATGTTGAATATATCTATATTCTATTTGAACGTACTATTACAAATATTATTCTTTTAAAATTTTGCAAATTTATTTGATTTCAATTTTTTTTTCATTTTCATTTTCTTGTTCACTTGGAGATGAAAAACTTAACTGTTACTAGTGTTCCTGGATTATAATTTATAATCATTTGAATCACGAATATTATAATCAAAACTGTGGTTGATGATTACATTAACATATTTAAAATGATTAATAATCCGTAAAGATTAAAAACTTTAAAATTTGTAGACTGTTTTGAAAAAATTATCGTCTGATCTTCAATTCAACAATTCAACAATTCAACGTATTTTGAGTTCTTCGTTGTTTTATTTGAAAAGTAAAAAAATGATTAAAGAAAGAAGAAAGATGATAGTGGTCTAGCGCGTAAGTAGTGAAGAGAATCAGAACTCAAAAGGCACGTGAGAGCGGAATTGCCCGTTGAGTTTCGTGGAGGGGTAATGGTAATGGACAGTGGGGTCGATGTGAAGTTTGAGTTGCATTTGAGTGTCATTTGAAATTTCATTCACATGTGCATTTGCATTTGGGAAGATAGTGACATTAAGCAAACGCTGCTGGTGGGCCCCTGGCTTTAGCATTGAATAATTGACTTTGACCAAAGAGGGAGCGAGAGAGAAAGAGAAAGAGAAAGGAGAGAGAAGAAAGAGGAAGGAAGAAAAGTCACACTTTCCTCCCTTCTTCCTTTCCCTTCCCTAATAGCTGTTGCTGGTGTGCTGACAATAAAAGGCCTTCTCATACCCTTCTTTCTCCCTCATCTTTGCTCAATCGAGGTCTTCTCGATTTTCTTCTCTACAAACAACAACGCTCCCTTGCACCCAACATACACTTCTTCTACTCCTACTCCCTGTCTAATCCACTACTCAAAAGGGTATGTCTTTCTTCTCCTCGTTTCACTCATAAAACCTGTTTTTGTTTGATCTTTCGCTATGGGGTGGGTCTGAGGAGAATATGCTTCGTGGGTCTGCTTCTGGGTAGATCAAAGTTTCAAGCTTTGTCTTAGATGTTGCAAGTTTTTTTGTTTTTTTCCCTTTTAGTTTCTTTGTTTGTTTCCTGTTAGGGATCGGAAAAACAAGCAAGTTGTTGTCTCGGATAGTATCAGTTAAGGATCTAGGTTTTGTTATTTAATTGGCTTACCACGGTTTTTCGTGGGCCGTTAATATTTAGGGATTTGGAACCGCAGTTGTTGAAAAATCTTGTTTGTAGGTTGGTGGTTTGATTGTTTTCTTGTGCTGTGTGAAAGACAAATTTTTAATTGATAGGCTTATTGATTGAGGTTATGTTGTCTTCTGCAGAATTTAGGACATGTGTAGTGATTCAAAGAGTAAGCTTTCGTCGTCCCCGAGCCTCGTGATGGAGAACAATCTTCAGAAGCAGAATCTTGATGGTTTCTGCAACTTCTCGACTTTACTTGAACTGTCTGCTTGCGATGATTTCGAAGCTTTCAAAAGAGAAGTAGACGAGAAGGGCGTAGATGTCAACGAGTCTGGCTTTTGGTATGGGAGAAGGATTGGGTCAAAGAAGATGGGATCTGAAACCAGGACCCCCCTCATGATTGCTTCTTTGTTTGGGAGCACTAGGGTTCTCAAGTATATTCTCGAGGCAGGAACTGTTGATGTGAACAGGGCCTGTGGTTCTGATAGGGCCACTGCTCTTCATTGTGCTGCCTCCGGAGGCTCTGAATCTTCACCTGAGATCGTCAAGCTTTTGCTAGATGCCGGGGCTGATGCTGAATCCCTTGATGCTAGTGGAAACAAACCCGCTAATCTGATTGCTCCTGCCTTTGATTCTTCCTCCAAATCCCGGAGGAAGGCCATGGAGTTGCTCCTCCGGGGCGGCGGCGAAAGAGATGAAGTGGTGAGCCAGGAGATGGAGCTGCAGATGTTGGCCACTCCCTTCAAAGAAGGTGCTGAGAAAAAAGAAGGAAGTGATAAGAAAGAGTATCCCGTTGATATATCCTTGCCTGATATCAACAACGGTGTGTATGGATCAGACGAGTTTAGGATGTACAGTTTCAAGGTGAAGCCATGCTCAAGGGCTTACTCCCACGACTGGACCGAGTGTCCGTTTGTTCATCCCGGCGAGAACGCAAGGAGGAGAGACCCAAGGAAATACCCTTATAGCTGTGTTCCTTGCCCCGAATTCCGCAAAGGGACCTGCCAGAAAAGTGATTCCTGCGAGTATGCTCACGGTGTTTTCGAGTCCTGGCTCCACCCTGCCCAGTACAGAACAAGGCTATGCAAGGACGAGACTGGCTGCACCAGAAAAGTCTGCTTCTTTGCCCACAAACCTGAAGAGTTACGCCCTGTGTATGCTTCCACCGGCTCAGCCATGCCCTCACCAAAATCCTATTCAACCACTGCACTAGACATGACATCCATGAGTCCATTGGCTCTCAGTTCCACATCTTTGCCCATGCCAACTGTTTCAACCCCACCCATGTCTCCATTGGCAGCAGCTTCATCTCCAAAGAGTGGAAACTTGTGGCAGAACAAAATCAACCTCACTCCACCATCACTTCAGCTCCCAGGTAGCAGACTCAAGGCTGCTCTGAGTGCTAGGGATCTGGAGATGGAGATGGAACTTCTCGGTCTGGATAGTCCAGCACGCCAACAACAGCAGCAGCAGCAACAGTTGATAGAGGAGATTGCCAGAATCTCTTCACCGTCTTTCCGCAACAAGGAATTCAACAGGATCGCTGATTTGAATCCAACCAACCTTGATGATCTCTTAGCCTCTGCTGACCCTTCTGTGCTATCACAGCTACACGGACTTTCTGTGCAATCTTCAACACCTTCCCAAACTGGGCTTCAGATGCGCCAAAACATGAACCACCTTCGTGCGAGTTATCCATCCAACATCCCTTCCTCTCCTGTGAGGAAGCCCTCGGCTTTTGGGTTTGACTCATCAGCTGCTGTGGCAGCTGCAGTGATGAACTCCAGGTCCGCCGCCTTCGCCAAGCGAAGCCAAAGTTTCATCGATCGTGGCGCTGCAACCCACCATCTCGGCCTGTCCTCACCCTCCAACCCTTCCTGCAGGGTGTCCTCTACCCTCTCGGATTGGAGTTCCCCTACCGGGAAACTGGATTGGGGTGTGAACGGAGATGAGCTGAACAAGCTGAGGAAATCTGCTTCGTTCGGGTTCAGGAACAATGGGGTAACTGCTTCCCCCATGGCTCAGCATGAACATGTTGAGCCAGATGTTTCGTGGGTTCATTCGTTGGTTAAGGATGTTCCTTCTGAGAGGTCGGAGATGTTTGGTGGTGAGAAGCAACAGTATGATCTGCTGCCACCATGGGTGGAGCAGCTGTACATAGAGCAGGAGCAGATGGTGGCATGAGCAAGGGCTGCCATGGCAATGCTTCTGGCTTATTCTGCTGACAAGTTTATTTATTTATTTAATTATTTTATTTATTTGAACTGCCACTACTATCCAACATTACACAGTATAGTTAGTGATAGGACATGTTGCAAAGAACAAAGTTCAGGTTAATCCACAGATCTGAACGGAGTTCCAACTTCTAGACGAGGGAAGAAGAAGAAGACGACTTGGAAGAAACGTTGAAGAAACGATGCTGGATTTTTTATTGTATAATATAATTTATAATCTATTCCCCCTATTTCTCTACGGGGTGGATGATCATGTATTTTCTCTATCAAGTGGACCCAAACTATTTGTCATTGATTAAGTCGCGCAATTCTTATCCATTGTGAATTTTTTTATTGTTTATTCTTTCCGACATAAAATACTTGATTCCTTATAAACAATCATGTGTGAAATGAAAGAAAAATAGGTGGATGTGGGCGGCGGCAGCAATGAGCAGCTCAAGATTAGAACCATGAATGGTTCAAATTATTCAAAAATGAATATTCTTCTTATATAATTTAATTAATTGATGGAGCCTCTAGAAATTCATTCCTCTCCTTGTTAAAACTTGACAAATTGTACAAGCTATTGAAAATTCAGTCAAAGATGATGGGGCTTTTTTCTTATCAAATGGGTAAAATAAAATAAAATTGTAAATTGACATTATATGTCTGTCCTGCAGATTGATTATCTTATCATTAATCCTGTTTCGGAAAGCTCTTTGCCGAAAATTCCGGAATTGAGAACTTGTCAATGGGTTATTTAATGATAAACTTTTATAAGTCTAGTAATTAACAACTGTAAAAATTTTGAAAAACAAATTTCAAGGGAAAATAGAGTGTTTGCCATTTTAATTGGTTGTAGCTGCTTCCTTTTCCGGAGCATTGGTTGAAACTTGGAATGCAACAGACAGAAAAAAGAAAGAAAAAAGAAAAACTAAATTTTTAGCTGAAAAATTCCTTCTCCATCTCATTCAGTTGCAGTTATCTGTACGATAAGATGCATGGATGACGAGTCAACAAAGAAAATGAAAGAGGGGGTGGAATAAGTCTTGTTTAGATTTATCATGAAAGGTTTTATTTATTATGAAAACGAAGCCATTAAATATAAATATAAGACTTTATTTATGTAGCTGAGTTGGATAGAAAGATAGAAGTTTGAAGTCTGAAACATTGTTATCCAGATTAGAGGGTTATGTGGCGCACAGACAGGGACTTCAATGGTCCCTTAAGGTTGTTGAATCCTTGGTTGAGTGAGTTGGTTTTGGTTCGAGTTTGTTGTATGAGTTCAACAACCCACGTGCTTAATTTTCTCAAGGATAATATCCAAGCATGTTACCAAAATAGCAAAATTATATTCTTGTTATAAATATGTTTCATTTAATTTATTATTGTTTAGAATGCGATTTTTTTTAATTAAAGAAATATCAAAATTATCTATTTTTATGAAGTTTGTATAAAAAACTTCCTTTTTTCTTTAATGTCAATTAATTTTCTTATTATATTTGTTGCGTTTCATTCTTGTTTCATCTTAGAGTAACATAATCTCCTCACTCCTATCATCTTAGATCAACTTAAAATTCTCTATCTCAAGTACACCCTTCAATGAATTCATATCAAAACATAAACAAATAATAATAATAATAAAGTAATCAAATCCTCTAATAACAATACCTAACACACAACTTTTGTCATTTTAACCTATCAAATTCCTTATATAATTCATGCAACTTATACCATTTAGACACTTCATCAACTCCACATTCTACTCCAACCAAAAATTTCATCCATTTTCAACAAGTTTCAACCAAGATCAACTCAAAAATACCATGAATAGTTTCTTTCCTACCAACAAACACTTCATCAACCTCTAACACATAAAACATTAAGTCAATAACCAATCAATATACCCTACCCCAAGTCATCCCTTGATCAAGTGTAAACCAGAATACAACTCCTTTTTCCTTTTCTAGTACCAAAATAATTTCATCACCAATACACATTTCAATCTTTACCAAATTAGAGTCGATATACCCTAATATGTAAAAAGTCCAATGAGACTTCTATTACTTATCATGACTCATCTATAAAACATTTTTCACCATCAAAATCCATATTCATATTTGATGATTCATTCATCAAGAAACCTAAGAGGTGATTTGGATGCTATAAATATGTATTTTATAATGTGTCTGAGTTTTCGTGAATTAAAAATTTGGTAATCCAACTTGATTCATTACATATTGATAGAATAATGAATTGATTTACTTAAAATTGTTCTATTATTCTAAATTGTTTTTTCATATTTACTGCAATATAATCAAAGTGAGTTGTTTCTGTTGATTAATTTATAAAAATAATTAAAGTATTTACTTTTTTACTAAATATTATTATAAAGATAATAGTTGAAAAATTAGACGGTTTTTTTGTAAAAAAGGGTCACTTTGACCAAGAATTTGTAAAAAATGATCGTTTGAATTTTTTTTTGCAAAATAGGATCAAGTCGTCGTGGCAAACGACATTAAAGGTGAAGTCGTCCTCCACCGTGCCGGTTTCTTTTTTTTTTTTTTTTCCAAAAAACG